>MDSZ01131816.1_pt1 | contig 27955 bp, 19 predicted proteins | sample 811201 | NCBI WGS metagenome assembly MDSZ01 (sample SAMN05326647, study PRJNA326480) | marine metagenome | isolation source: seawater | place: Indian Ocean: North | collected 2010 | reverse complement strand
AGAGAGAGAGAGAGAGAAAAGGGAGAGAGAGAGAATGGGATGCTGAATTGAGCTGAAATTTCAGGGTTCTGTGAAATACCGGCATACCGGGGTCCTCCTCTCTGTTATTTTCGCTCGCCTACGTACGACAAAAAAAAAGTTTCCCTCCCCTTTTCTTTGTGATTCATAATACATTCTACCGCAAACAACGAACGGACAGCGGCACACATGCACTCGTCGTCATCGCATCCTCCTCCTCCTCCTCCTCATCTCCATCAACAATCCGCTTCTTCCTCTCTCTCTGATTTATACTCCGTCGCTCGACGAATATCCTTCGAGTTACAGGAAGGATTAATTCGTTTGGAACGTTTAGAAGGCAAAGGGCACGGGGGAAACGCGACTTTACAAGAAGCTCGAGAGCAGAGGAACAAGTTACAGGAGATGACTCGAATATCCCAACAGATGGAATCGCAGTTTCGAGTGTTAATTGCGAAGGAGAATCCGTCGAAAAGAGACACGTGGAAAAGGAAAGTGAGTCAAATTTCCGAGGAGTGCGACCAGTATCGAATAGCGTTGGACCGGTTCGGTTCGCGAGAGTCGAGGAGGATGCAAGAGGAACAAGAGAGAGAGGAGTTGATGCGAAAAATGAACGGTGGAGGGAATATGAATAACGCAAGTGGAGACGTGACTTTGAATATGGGTTCGAGTTACGACGCCGAAGCTTCTGCAGGTATGTCTATGCGCAGAAGCAATCAGATGGTGGACGATTTGTTAGACTCGGGGGCTAACATTTTGGGAAGTTTACACGAACAAAAAGATAGATTGAAATCGGCGAGAAGAAAAGTGTTGAACGTGTTAGATACTTTAGGCGTTTCACAATCTGTGTTGAAAGTTATCGATAGACGGCAAAGGATGGATGCGATTATCGTTTATGGCGGGATGTTCGTTATCACCTTTTTCATATTTGTGTTTTGGTGGTTCACGCGGAGATGAACATACACACGTTTTAGAAAGAAAAATAGAGAAGTTTTTAGTTTATACAAGTGATGTCTTAGCCATGTAGTATGATATAGTTTACAATGTTTATGCGCGGTTCTATTTTAGTAATGCTGTTGAACTATTTTATTTGTAATATTGTTGGAAAAAGTCTTCGATATTCCAGGTATATGAATTTGGCTCGAGGAGATTCTTGACTAATGCGTCCTGTATTGAATTCTTGATCCATAAATCAATCCCTGGAAACTCAGCTATATTGCCCATTCTTCCGCTAACGCCTTCAGGGATGATTTTGAGTTTTGTTTCCGGTAAATCTGCGAATGATGTTTTCAACGAACCCGCATAAGGTGGTCTATCGATGAGTAAAAGACTCGTGCGTAACAATAGGTTCGTCGCGTCGAGCTCGACGGCAAGCTTCAACGGAATTTTCAGCTGCGCAAGCTTTGAATGGATAGTCATATTGAACGAAATGTCCGAGAGTTCGACACCTAACTCCAACATCACGCCTTCAAAAACTTTCCTCGAGCGAAGGACTCTCACGTTTCTACAACTCGGAGGCTTGTGCTTCATTTCAAACGAAGCTAAATGAATAGAGTCGAGAACAGACGGTTTTGCGGTAGAGAGCTTGTCCGAGAGTAAATTACCGGCTAGCGAAGAAAGCCAATTTCGAAGGAAACCATCCCAACAAGCCGCTATTGTCGAATTCATCCATAAAACGTCTGCTACAGGTTGTCCATTGACGACGCTCGCGGAACCGCTCGAAAGGCTACCACCTCGAGACGCCGTGTTGGCAGCAACGGTTGCTGCTGCAAATTGCAACTGCTCCAAGTCATCCTGAACTTTCGTTAATTTCGATTGAAGATCCAGCGCTTTCTTCTCCGCAAGAGCTCTCAAATTCTCTTCCGATCGCACTCGAGCATAGCAGACGAGCACAACGCACAGCAACCAAAAAGTAAATCCCATCAATTTTACGAGTATTGCAGCAACGGTGACAAAGATCATGATATGCGCTGAGAGCGAGTGCTCCGCGAATCCTGGCACAAGCTGTGCGACCATGGTGCTGTATTTTGTCGAAGCTGCCGCAACGTTTGTAAAGGAGTCCTGAATGTTTGATACGAAAGACAGCGATGGCAAAGAATACAAGTTCTTCTTTTTCGGGCCAGGGACTTTTGTCGCGTTCAATTTCTTCACCGGTTCCATTTTCCCTCTTTCTACTTTTTTTACATTCACGGTGACGTTTGGAGGTTGAATTGCTGCTGCTCGCGTTGCTGGCGCTCTGTGCTTTACTTGAACTTGTCCGATTTCTCCCCATGCCTGCCATTCGTCTATTTTTTCCCAACTTCCCGTCGTTTCTAAAATTTTTTCTTTCTTATCATTCCTACTATCATTACTTTTTTCTACCTTTGTATCGTGATTAATCGGCTGCTCCTTTGGCTTTGGAGCGACAACTTCCACCAACTCGTTTGCGAACTCGCTCAAATCGCGCAAGAAAACATTTTCATTTTTCTTATTAGTATCCTTCTCTTGTTGCTGTTGGTGGTTGTTCCCACTCATATTCCTTTCTAAATATTCATGCTCATCATCGTCGTCCTCATTGTCGTCAAACCCTCTAAAGTCATCACCGTTATTGCTATCCATGTTAGTCCTCATCGTATTCTTTCCCGTCGAAGCAGGAACCCCTCCACCTAAGACTATTCTTTTTGATTCGTTTACATTCCGTTGTTCTCCATGCACAGAACTACTCGTATTCTTCCCATCAACCCTTCCGTTTAAAGCAGTTCTTACGGTCGTTGATGAAGAAGATGACGTGTTAGTCGTTGAAGTGGTGGCACCAGTAAATTCGTTTCTCTTTGCGCTACTAAAAACCGTTGAAGAGGTGTAAATCGTCTTCTTAGCATTCTTATTAATCTCTGCTCTGAGTTTCATCTTCAACATAGCGATAGTCGCAGACTCCTCCATTTGCAACTCTATAGATTCACTCGTGTTTTCTACGTGACAAATACATTTGGTTACCCACCATTCCATTTCATCGTTGTTGTTATTCGTGTTATTCTTTTTCTTGACGAATTGCACGTCCAAACCGTCATTCTTCCCTAGAGAAACTTCAAACTCTAACGCGGCGTGTTCGTCGTCAGCATCTTCGTCTGCACTTTTGTGCTGCTGTTTAAGCTTCTGAAGTGAGACGTCGTCGCGAAGAAAAACCATACCCTTTGTTGTGCGTGGATCTCCTTCGCTCCTTCCTTCGTCTTCTTTGTGGAGGAGAAATAAAATGAGGAAAATGAAAGCTATTGGATTGGGGAGTAAAAAAATTCACCTACTAAGAAAAACACTCGAGTCATAAATTACAATACAAACTTTATTCGCACCGAGGCTTTTTAGTCTCTCTGTTCGTGCTATCATCATCATCTTTTCCTTCTTCTGCTACTTTTAATCCTTCTTTTTGTTCACTTTCTCCTATCGCTTTGACACCATCTCTTTTGTTGTTCTTATTCTTTTGCTGCGCTTGTTTCACATACGTGCCGCTGAGAATGTACCCGCCGCTGTTTGCCTCGGTAGTCATAACCGGGTGCGTTCTCCCTGGTAACACTTGATGATCCCTCAAAAATGGTTCAGAAATGGTCATTGAGACGGCTAAACCGCTTTTACGTAAAACGTGCATGGCATCGGCTAGAGGCTGGAGGGTCATGCTCCATACGATGAAAGGCGCAGAGTTTGCACAAAACTCCAATAGTTGCGGTAGGGTTGTTTTCGGATCCAACTGCGGGTGTGCGAGTATCAAAGAGGTGAACTTTTCCTTTCTGATGAAATACTCCACGTCTGCTTTGGTAGCTTTTGCGAGCTTTTTTCTGATCGGAGTACTACCGTTACCATTGGTATTGTTTTTGTCGTTTTTGTTCACAGGAGCATCTTTCTCGCCTTTTTCTTTTTCTTCTCCTATTCCTCCTTCCCCTTCTTCCCTACCATTCTCTAATTCCTCCTCCCATTTCCTCTTCGCTTTTGCCAACTCTCTCAAACTCGTCGTCATGATTGTGCTCCTTTCCTCGTCCGTCAAATTCATCTGTTTGATTGTTTCCATCGAACTTGGATGCTCGCCCACGTATCCAGCGCATGTGATGCCTTTACCTCCCATTCTCGTCGCTGCTGCACCTAAAATAACCCCTCCGCAATCCTCCACAATCAGCGGCTGCGAATTCGCCATCACATTTCCTAAATTCATCATCAATCCTAATATATCAAATCTCAAGCTATTCGTAATTTGTGGTGATTTGTAAAAATACGCCTCGCAGACATACCTCGGTGATGGCCACCGCGCGATGATTTTCGTCAAGTGTTTCTTCATCTTTTTCATCTTATATTTTTCCTGTGCAAACGCGGTTTTTTGGCTAAACGTGGCGGAATTTGCCACGATTTCATCTACGATGGTATGTCCGGATACCCCAGACTGTTTCATCCTCTGTATCTCTTTATCGCTCAATTTTTGCGCCTTCCCGTTCAAGTCATCGTACAGTTTGTTCGACCTTTCGTCTTCGACTGGAATTTGTGCGTTTATTTCATCCTCTTCCAACATCTCCACGCCAACGTGCTCTAATATCCCTTTCTGATCGACTTCGAACAAAGAACCGAATGGGATTGATTTCAACAACGGGTCTAATTTCACGTTCTTGTGTTTCCCAATCGCACACGTTTTGTTCGGTTTCAAGGTCACAAACTGCCACCGACTGTTGTTCATGTGGAGTAAAACGACATCGTTCTCTTTCATCACGTTCGTACTATTTTTAGCATCGGCGAGATGAAGAAGATGGTCTGGGATTACCACCCCGTTGTCTGCATCGTCGTCTTTCTCCGTTTCGCTCGTCGTCATCTCGGGACATGCGTTGTGCGGCACGAAAACGCGCGACAACCAAACGTGTGTCCCTTTGTTGTTGTTGTGGCGGCACGGGAAGCAAAAAAAAAAGACTCCTTGAAAAAGACGAGACAAAAAAAGAACGAAAAAAAAAGCGCTTCACAAAAATAAAAAACCAATTTTAGTAGTACCACAGTTGGGCCGATCCTCCGATTCTTTTCTCTCTTGCGCATCGCAAAACGCGGAAGAAAACGAGGGGATAAAAGCAAGAGACAGATCGACGACGACTGCGAAAGTTTATACATAAAAAGTGGTGATAGACAACTTTTTTCACGCGAGAAAAGAAGAAGAAGAAGAAGAAGAAGAAGAAGAAGAAGAATTGGAAGAAGATGTTGAAAGCAGCGACTGATAATTTAAAAGGCAGCGCCAACAAAAACAACAGCGGAGACGGGTTGGGAAAACAACAACCGAAGAAACGAGGCCCGTACGGCCCCAGGAAACCGAAAGACCCGAACGCGCCACCTCCAAAACCAAAACAACCTCGACCGAAGAAAGATGCGGTGAAAGCCGTGGTTCCTAAACCGATATTACGGAAAGGTGAGGAATTAGACGAAAAGGAGTTGGAGAAAGGAGGGAAAAAGATGACTGCAAAGATGAAGGCGAAAGAAAAAGCGAAAGAACAAGCGGAAAAAGATAAAGACGGAGACGAGCAGCAAGAGTATGACGCCAGGGGAGGGATGGGGGCGAAGAGGAAACGAGGGATGTTTGCCAGAGACTTGAGATACATGATGTACGGTTTTGGTGACGTTCGCGACCCGAACAATGAAACTGTCGCTTTAGTGGAAGATTTAATGGTAGACTTTATCACTAACGTCGCGCATCAAGCCATGGAGTGCGCAGAAAGAAGAGGCGGTCGCTTTTCCAATAACGACTTGCTGTACGTGATAAGAAACGACGAGAAAAAAATGAGAAGAGTTGAGGAGCTGATGGAAATGAACGAATATTTGAAAGAAGCGAGGAAGAATTTCGACTTAGCCGACCCTACTGTGGTGGAGAAAACGGTCGAGAAGGACCCCGAGTAATCCGCCTTGCGAACGGTAGTTCCCATTTTTCGACGCTTTTCGATGTCCATTACTAATAGAGAGATATTCATCGTAGATTTTTGTTTTATACAACTGTATATCATTACTAATTGTGGGTACCATACCATTTAGTGCTCCTCGTCTTTTTTTTTTAACCACCGTCGTTTTTCAAAGAAATTCCTTCACCCATACTTCACACATTCACAAACATTGGGTTTGTTACACTCGCACATCAACGGAGACGGTTGCGCACAAAGAGCCCTCGCTGAAAAGAAACAGATATCTTTATTTCTGTTGTCCTCTCCGAGTTTTTCTCTTTCCCTCGATTTTATAAAGTACCATTCAATTTGATACGAAACAACATCCCAAAATGAAGGGGGACGATGCTTCGTGCGATTCTGGTGACACCGAAGACGTGAAAGATGTGACTACTGCTGCGAACCGCGCAAAGCAACAACCAGAAGAAGCGCAAGAGCAACAACCAGAAGAGCAACAAAGTCAAGGAGAAAAAATCATGTCCGTGAAAGTCGCGGTGATGGTGCGACCAATCCTTGAGAATGAACTCGTCGACGGTAACGACATTGCGATATTTGCAGATGAACAGAATCAAAGCATATCATGTGCAACATCAGACCACACGTTCACGTACGACCACGTCTATAACGGGGAAGATAAGAAATCGGAGAAGAAATTGTACGATAATTGCGTTGAACCTCTGGTTTCCGGTTTACTCAACGGCTTGAATGGCACGGTATTGGCGTATGGGCAAACTGGGAGCGGAAAGACGTACACGATGGGAACGAGTGCGGGGGCTACGTTTGGCGTCGTGCCGAGGGTTGTTAGAGCTTTATTCGATGAAAAAGATAAACTCAGAGAGAATGGAAGTACGGATACTATATCCATTCGCGTTGGTTTTATAGAGATTCACAAGGAAGAGATTCGAGATTTACTCTCTTCTTCAGCGAATGCGAAAAAAATGGTACAAACTATGATCACGTTGCGTGAAGATGCCGATGGGGCCATATGCTTAAACGGAGGAAGCGAAATTGAGGTGAAAGACGAGAACGAAATGGCTGAACTGCTTTCGTCCGGAGCGAAAACACGAGTGACTGGTTCGACGAACATGAACAAGACATCAAGCCGAAGTCACGCAATTTTCACGATTTATCTCGAGCGAAGGAGTACCTCACCGGAGTCCTCGAGCAAAGTCACTTTAGCTAAGTTGCACCTGGTTGATCTTGCCGGGTCAGAAAGGCAAAAGAGAACAAAAGCAGAAGGGAAGAGATTACAAGAGGGTATCGATATTAATAAAGGACTGTTAGCACTTGGAAATGTGATTTCAGCTTTAGGCGATGACACGCGCCGAGCTGCGAATGGACACATTCCATACAGAGATTCGAAGTTAACGCGTGTGTTACAAGACTCACTAGGAGGAAATTCGCAAACCGTCTTTATTGCTTGCGCGTCCCCAGCAGATTCAAATACCGAGGAAACGCTCAATACACTGAAATACGCAAACCGGGCTCGCAATATTAAAAATATGGTGCGGGAGAACAAGGAGGAAGCGTCAACGGCTGAACTTTCCCGGTGTAAAGCGCAACTTGCAGCAATGCGGTCGCAAGTTATCGCGTTAACGCAAGCTTTGAATAAAGCGAAAGGTGGCGATGGCGAAGTAAAAGAGCATGAAGTAGTTGTAGTTTCCGATGAACTTTCTGGGAAGCTTGCCGCATCTGAACGAGAAGTTCGAAGGTTAAAAGCAGAACTAGCCTTCTGCGAAGAAGCTCAAAAAGAAGCAACAGAGAAGGAGTTACTGGCGATTACGGAGCGAGATGCCCTGAGAGTGGCTTTAGAGAAAGCTGGAGGTGTTGATCCAACGACAGCAGCTGGTAAAAGTGAAAACAAAGAAACTGAAGAGGATAACATAGGAATTTTCCGTGGATATAACGCGACTATTCATGCGCTACGAGCGGAAGTAAAGATTTTAAGACGACAAGTAACGCGCAATTTAGAGGGTGAGGATGAAGAATGCAACACTGAATGCATTTCAGAGCGCATTGACGACGAAGCGGACGATGACTATGACGAGGAAGAGCAAAATCAGAACGAGCTTGACTCTGTCGAGAAGACGTTGTGGATGAAAGAGAAGCGAATGCTAGAACTCGAAAAGAAAGCTGGCACAAATAGCAGTGCGGATGAGTTGCGAAAACGCTACGAAGAGTTAGTAGAAGAAGTTGAAAATGAAAGAAAGTTGCTCGTGGAGGAGCGGGAGCGCGTCCATCAAGCCATCCTGAAAGCGAAATCTACTGGTGGACAAGTTTTGCAAAAACGAGTCGAGAAAGAGCAAGGCGGAAAGTTAAAAGAGTTGGAAATAAAGCTTCATGGATTACAGAAGCAGTTAAAATCGCATAAAGAGACACTTCGGGCGAAAGAACAATCTGATATGATGCAAAAGCAACTGAAAAACGACATTTTGCAACTGAAAAGGTCGCGTGTCGAGTTGGTTCGAAAGATGGAAGAAAAGACAAAAGAGCGCATAGCGAAGCAACGGGAGACCGAAAAGGCGCTGATGCAGGCAAAGAAAGATGGATTGAAAATGCAGCGCGAAGCTCAAAAGTTCAAGAACCAGTCCGAAAAGCAGTCACTGGTGTTGAAAAGACGAACGGAAGAAGCACAGGCTGTGAAGAAAAGATTGAATGACCTTCAGATGAAAGGAAGAATACAGTCTCACACCGCTTCCAGTTTGGCTAACGTCCGATCTCCTATACGAAAAAATAACATTTATGCTCCTGCAAATGATTTAGCCAAATCCGCGTCATTGGGCACTCGTCGCAAATGGATCGATTCGGAGATTAAAACTGCGGCGACCCGATTAGCTATGCGAGAGAAACTTGACGAACTCTATGCACTTCGAACAAAGGGAGACACGACCGTATCGAACGAATTAATCGCAGAAATCAACGAAAAAGTCACGCATGCAGATGAAATGGAAGAAAAGGCTGGCGGTGGAGCACGGCGTTGGGCTGGTGTCAGAGCTCTTGGTGACGCTCGGCAGTTACTACAGCTTGTCTTTAACGCAGCTGTCAAGGCAGAGACAAAATCTCTGAAAATCGAGGATATTTCTGCGAAAGAAGCGCACTACTCTCTGAATACGCATGTTAGTGGTAAAACAAAGGATGCTAAAGAAGAACAAGAACAAGAACAAGAACTGAGTATTAACGAGGAGTTGTATAAAGATATCCCAGCATTGGAAGAAACCACTCCAAAGCAACGTGGCAACATTGTGAACAAGGAAAAATCAAAGATTCCTGCATCTCACCAGTACATTTCTTCTGCTGAAGATAGCGACGGAGGAGAAGAAATGGTACCAACTGATAATGACGATCCAGACTACGCGCCCGAAACGCTAGAGAAGACGTTATTGAAAGAAAATAGCAGCGGTTTAGCTACGCCTCTGAATTATGTCTTTCGGAAAGCTGCCAACTTCTTCGGTCGTGGATCAAATGCAAGGGAGCCTCTTCAAGAGAATAATAACGTAGAAACGGCAATATTACACTAGAAATCATTAACAATATTGTTATGGTTATTAAATGCTAATATTCGATATACGAGTAGAACTATTTCTGCGCTTCTTCTGCTTTTTCTCCATCTTTGTCTTTCTTTTTTCTCTTTCGGTTGCGCTTCTTTTTCTTTTTCTTCTTCTCTCCATCAGGGGCACCTTGACCTTCGTTAATTCTTCGTGTTATCACTTCCTCTGCATGTGTCGGAAACTCCTTCAACACCGTGAGAGCCCGCTTCATTCGATAGATGACTACATTTGCACCGTCTCTTACTCTGTCGCGATGCTTTGCGTCCACCAACGTGAGATATTTTAAAAACAAATCGTAAACGTCATCCTTCATTAAGGGGTCGAATGATGCATTTCGTACACACCATTCGTGTTCTTGATTTGAAAACGTCCAGTTTTTGTCATCTTTTAACTTTCCATTCAAGTATTCTCTCGCCGCATGGTTACCTTGTTTCATGTTGGTCTCTATAGCCTTTGGATACGAGCATCGGAAGCATTTATCTTTTTGCTTCCGATAGTTGTGCGCACCACATTTTCTGCACGTCCAATCACCAAAAGACCACTTTGTTGTTCCATTAATCGCAGTTTGCGTTGAAGGAATAACCTTCGCTTTTTTTGCTGCGGTGCCTTCCTCGCCCATTTCCTTGGCCCTGGCTTCTCGCTCTCTTTTCCGCGCTTTTTTGGACTTTTTCTTCTTCTTCAGTCCTCTCTCAATCTGTTCATGGGATTGCTGCTTTTCCTTCTTCTTCGTCCTCTTACTGTGTTGTTGTTGTTGTTGTTGTTGTTGCGACTGTTGAATTTCGTCGCGTTTCCTTTTCTCCTTTGCAGCGATATCGCCCATAGTTGGTGGCGGTGGCATTTTCTCTTTCAAAGAAGCATCTTTTCCTCTTTTGGAGGACTGCTTTTCACTCGTTCGCGGTGGCTTTTTCGCATCTGCACCTTTCTTCTCGTTGTTCGATGGAATTTTAACATCGTCACCAGCCTTCTTCTTCTTCTTTTCCTCCGTGAGTGCCTCCTTCGGCGTTTTTTCAGCTTTCGAAGCCGCCGCCACCGCCTTCTTCGTCGGCATTTTCCGCTTCGAAGTTGGCGTCATGGGAAGTTCCGCTAAATCCTCATCCACTCTCCCGCTCAATCGAGACGAGCGGCGTGTACTAACCTGTCGTGCGTTTTAGAAAAGAGCGCGCATTTTTGTCAACGAACCCGACTTTTCTCGGCGGCGGCGGCGATTTGAGAAATGACGAACGCGCGCGCGTGGGCTCGACGACGCGTAAAAGAAAGGAAAACGGACGAGGGAAGAGGAAAAAAAAATGTAACCACCGCGATGATGCGATTCGTTTCGCGCACCATGATGACGCCAGTCGCTCGCTCGCTCGCTCGCACGATTATGCAGATGCTCAGAATGTGAAGAAGTCGATGAAATAAATGATGATGATGAAAATGATGAAAATTATTGGTGTGAAAAAAAATTTGGATTTTGCGTGCCTTTTGATGAGAGTTGGTCGCTCTGCAATATTTTTTTTCTTTTTTTTTCCACTTTCGACACATAAAAAAAGAAATCAATCGTCTCGCACATTGAGGTGGTGCCTTTCTTCCTCCGTCGCGGCCTTCGATTCCGCGACGAGGTAGGCGAGGATGAAGAAAAGAACGAGGCCAGCACTCTCGGCGCGTTTCGTCTCGGCGGTCGTCGTCGTGGTCGTGGTGGCGCTATCTTCGTCTTTTTGTGGCGTGAGAGTTCACGCGTACGATGCGACCGAGAACGAGCGTCTCATCGGTTGGCTCGGTGAAGTCAACACGCGAGAAGAAACGAACAGTTCAAAACCATGGATCGAAGCGTTGAGTTGGAGCCCGCGAGCGTTTTTATATCACAACTTCTTGAGCAAAGAAGAGGCAAAACATTTGGTGGCTTTAGGCGAACCGAGAGTGATACGGTCCACCGTGGTTGGTGGTGATTCCGGACGCGTTTCAGATATTCGAACGTCGTTTGGGACGTTCATACCGAAGCGGTATGACAAAGTTATTGAGAAGATTGAAGAGCGATGCGCGGTGTTTAGTGGGATTCCCGTGGTAAACCAAGAACAAATGCAACTGCTGAGATACCGAGATGGGCAAAAGTATTCCGACCACTCGGATGGTTTAATCTCGGAAAACGGCGGGAAACGCATAGCAACTGTTTTGATGTTTCTCCACGCACCAACGGAAGGCGGAGAGACGAGTTTTGTGCTTGGAAATCCGTTAGAAAAAGTAAAAGAGAGAATCGAGGGAACGAAAGATCAGTTTTCGGAGTGTGGATACAGGGGCGGGAAAGGATTTGCAGTCAAGCCTAAAGTTGGGGACGCTATTTTGTTTTTCAGTTACGACGAAGCCGGAATTTCGGACAATAATTCCATGCACGCGAGTTGCCCCACGTTAGGCGGAACAAAATGGACGGCGACGATGTGGATACACGAGAGACCTTTCGATACGGCGACATGGAAGAAACCAGAGTGTAAAGACTATCACAAAGAGTGTGCAAATTGGGCAAACCGAGGCGAGTGTAAAAACAATCCAATTTACATGTTAGGGAATGAAGTTGTCGGGCAGTGTTCGAGATCGTGCTGCGCAAAGGTGAAAGAGAGCGACATGACGTACACGCAGACGTTGTTCTGCAAACCATGCGAAGAAGATAGCGATTGGAAAAGAGAATTTTAGAGAATTTTAGAGAATTTTATAATTTAGAATAGAATCCGCGCGAATTGCATCTATATTTTTCGTACGTTGGCTAATCGTCTCTGAACTTTCACTCGTTCAAACACTTACTTAACGCTTCATAATGTCCTTGCCCGTGAAATAAAAGCATCAATTTTGGCTTTTTGTCATCTGTTGTTGCGGTTCCGTAATCTTCATTCCCATAGATACCTATCGACCGTAGCGGCTCCCCACTCATCGCCATGTGCACCTCTATCGGTCGTTTCAACACGTGCGAAGCGAGTAAGATTTCGGGCTCACCTCCCCACGCGCCTGGATATCTCATGTTCGCGCAGTATTCGTCAAAATCACCTTCAATGATCCATTCTAATTCCTCTTTTCTCTTTACTAACTCTCGAATCGTTTGTTCTCTCAGGATGTCAGCTTCTAACACTTCTCGCTCTGCACTTAATCGAGTGTTCTCGTCCTCTATAGATTTACTCACAACTAACGAACGAAACAAACACCTACCATCGCCGGTAATTTTGTGAATGTCATAGAAATCGTTTGCATCCCCTCCTTCTTTAAGAAACGCGTGCGTGCGACACGGGATCGCGCGTCTTTTCTTTGTACTGAGATGATTACCATGAGGCGATGAATACGCGTTGGCAAAAGAAGACACGAGCGACCTGTTGTTGTTTCCGCTTCGCGAGAAAGGGGAAGAGGCGGACGTGAACATCACCGCGGTGAAGAGTACTGCTAAAGGACTCGTACTCATCATCGACAGAGGGGATGTGAAGAGAAGACAGAGAGCTCGGGCGTTTTCTTTTTTAACCGGGGAGCACCTTATAACGACTTTCTTCTCTTTTTAGGTGTTGTGGAAAAATAAAAAATCGGATTTTAGGTTTGAGTGATGTAGATTTTTAGATTAGTATGACGCGCGGTGGTATTTCTATGTTCCTTTCAATCTCTTCTTGCTCGACTTGTGATGATGGTGCTTTTTATCTTTCTTTTTATCCTTCCTTTTATCTTTATCGTCGCCATCCTTATCACTCTTCTCTTTCTTCTTCGCGTCCCATGGGATATCTTTGTTCGAGTCTTTTTGTCTGTGTACAGAGAGGATTTTACCGTCGCCGCGAGCGCTCTTGGCGTCGATAGCAGCAGCCCACTCTTGATCTGTACCGGCGATGGCGTAACGCTGAAGCTCAGTCTCCTGGAGCAATTCTCGTTGCTTTTTGCGAACTTCTTCGCTCACTTTATCCGCCCTGTGTGTTTGTATGAGTGAAAGAATTTTTACGCATCGTTAGTTGGTGAATATACTCTATCATTTTTTAGTACTAAATTAAGCGAACAAGAAGAGAAAGCGTAGAAATGAAATCGAGCGGATCAGATCTGTTGAGCTTTATGTTTAGCCACACGATAACTCAACGACTTATAACCCCAAATACATGGTGGCGCCGCCAAGTGTATGTTTCAGATAAATCCCTTAATTTAATCCATCACCTCCGTTTTGAAATCCATTTCTTCTCAACAAAACGCGAATCACGAAAAAATAAACAAAAAAAAGACGTACCCTTCTTGCAAATCTTCGTCAACACCAACAGCATGCGGTGTTAAGTTTGGCATGACGTAACTCGGAAGCGCTGCTTCAATTTCCTTGACTCGGCCCAATTTCAGTGCCCCGTATATTCTCCGCATGGCTTTGTTAAACAACGCCATCACTTGTTGCGCGGGCAAATCCAACTGTTTTGAGCTATCGTCCAACGTTCTTTGCTGTAACCCCATGCCTAACAAAATAGCTGCTTGCGCGTACGATAATGTCGCTGGTATTCTTTTAGCAAAGTATGCTCGCGTTATTGGTGGCACGAGATCCGTAATGACATGATGGTCAACCAACGAACTCGAGTATTTCTCCAAACGTCGCAAATCATGCGGCGACAAAATTTCGTTATCAGTTCGAATAACTGCGTCTCTTCCTGCTCCGCTTTGTTTATCGTTATCGTCGTATTGCACCTGTGGGTTCAACACGGATAGTGCCAGCGAAGGTGAAAGTTCTCGAAAAGGCGCTCCAAGCAACGAGCGGAATCGAACTCTGAAATCGTCCGTAAATGGTGCCAACCAGTTCCCTTCCGGAGCGTCGTCATCGTCGCTGTCGTTCGCATTACACACGCGAAGCATTACACAAGAGTGTTCTCCCGTAATATCCGAAGGCACTTGACGCACGTAAATTGGCTCGTACCCTGATTTTGACCAAAATCGATAGAGTTCAGAGGTTAATCCGAACGCCGTTCCGGTCCAGTGCACTCGCTCACGTTCCCGTTCGGCTAAATTCACTAAAAGCGGCGGTAAATCTTCTCTCGGTTTCACGGTTTCGCTACTTAATCCACCGTTCATTTTATTCTGTCCATTTTCTTTATCGTTTTTATCTTTGTTTTTCTTGCCAATATCCATATTTTCACGCATATCGATTAGTTTTCCTTCGTAATATTCGTGTAATAACTCCAGAGCTCTGGTGCCGTATCCTTGCCTCGGCAAATCTGGGTGAACGGCAATTCGAACTATTCTCGCTCCAGTTAAACCAGGAAATGCGTCGTCTTGAAATTGCCCAGAGATTGTCCAAGGAATTAAATCACCCGAAGGTGCGCTACCAGCTGCTAACGTCGCTCTTGCCGATACTTTCGATATGGCACCTTCGAGTGCGACTTGCAAGACACACAAAATCTCTGGCAATGCGTTTGATTGCTCGTTGACTGGTGCTAATAACACGTACAATCTGTGCGCTGGTGCGTCCGACATCAACTGCAAATCGTCCGGTGTGTTCTTGTAATGCGAAGAAACGTACAAAGCCATCATGCGTTTAAGAAACTGCTCTGAGGCTTTGTGCGCGGAAAACAAAGTATCCCTGGAGACTTCGTACAATTCGCACGCCGATGGCGGTGGAATTGTGTTAATGAGCGGTGGTAAAGCATCAGCAGCGTCTAAACAGAGGAGTTGATTCAACCATGACTCGATTCGGTCTCCTGGAGCGTATCTACATGGCTCCGAGAGTTGCACCTCTCGGAGCAATCGACCAATTCCTCCTTTAATACTATTGTTGTTCTGTTTGTTATTCTTTCCATGCCTACCTTGTTGCCCGGAAGAACTTGACGATGCTTCCCTTCTTAAATTCCCAATCAACTTAATGGACAACGCTCTCCCAGTACCTTCGTAGCCGTTAATCGTCGAGCACAAAAAGACTAAATACGGTCCTAACAACGCTTTCACGGTCGGCAAAGGAATCGCCGCGGCTTCATCAATCACCAACAATTCCGCCGTCGCCGCTCTTTCGTGGTGCTGAGGTAATATATACTGAATCGTCTGTCGGTGGTTCCTTGTGACGTTAATTCGAACGATTGATTTCCCAAACGCTGGGTTGGACGATTCTACTAAATCGTAATCCAAATGTTCCTTATATCCGAGCTTATCGAAACCTTTCAAAACAAACTCAAAAAATGTCTTCAAGTTCTCCGGCGATGGCGAAGTGACGAAAATGTTCGAGTATCCCATGGCGACCGCGCCGGCAATGGCGATGCCCATGGCGGCGGATTTCCCTCGCCCTCTCGCCGCAGTCAAAGCTACGGTTGAACGCAACGTCTTCTCGCTCGCGGCATCTAAAAACGTCACCACCGCTTTCGCTTGGTCTAATGTTCTACACTGCGAAACCAATGGTCCGGCCGGTTCGGTTTCTTTCAACGACTCTTTCAAATCAGTTAAATCAGCGTGTTCCCGCGCCGCTTGCTCGCTAGTCACTGGCGCAATCGATCTAATATGCGACGAAATTGGCAAAATATTCAACTCATCGTCCATAATTGCGCACGTTTGACACGCTCCTAAGGACAAAATGAACCGCTCGTTAAATCTTGGTACCACTTTATCGTGCGACTCGGTTCTAAATCTCGCGTGCACGTCCATCGACATCGTATACAGTTGCGTCAAAGACTCTAAATTTGACAACAACAAAACAATAATCCCACCCCCTTCGACTGTTTCAATCGTTCTCGCCAACAAGTTTGGCGTCAACGCTTCAAAATCTTGCAAAACTGCCATCCCAAATGTATTCCCGAGTACTTTTTGCGTCTCGTGGTAGTAACAATATCGAATCTGCGTGCTCGATACGAACAAGTTGAACGGATCTTCGTTCTCTTCGTCCATTGCCCCGCTATTTTGCATCATCTTCACCTGTTTCTGTCGCTTCCTCTTATTTGAACTCAAGTATAAATCTTTCTTGTAACACCACAGCACGTTCGGTCGCGCTTTGACGACGGCCTTGGAAAGCATGTAATGAATGTTCACGATTTGCTCTCTCGCGTTGTCCCCGACGACGACGAATAAGGTGCGTTCGTTCAGTTTCACTCCATTCTCGACGAGCGTGCGAATCCGAGAGTCAACTTTCTTCCTCATTTTGTTTTTGTTATTTATTACGACGTGCGCGCGCGCGTGCGAGGTTCGATATTTTAAGAGCGGGGACAAAAGTAGCAGTGTGAATGAAGAAGGTGGCGGCTGCTTTACTCCTTTTTTTTTTTACACACATCCCTTCCAGAAAAAAAAAGCACACAACGAATGCACCGCGACCGACATACCTTTGTCGCGTTCTCAAATCCACCCACACCACCACATCCTGAATACGTGAATACGAAGAGCAATACTAATGGGGAAATCGTCGAAGGATAAAAGAGACATATATTACAGAAAAGCGAAAGAGGAAGGGTGGAGAGCGCGGTCGGCGTTTAAGCTGATACAAATAGACGAGAGTTTTAACTTGTTTCGGGAGGACGTGAGAAACGTGGTGGACTTGTGCGCCGCACCAGGGAGTTGGTCGCAAGTTTTGAGCAGGAAATTGTATTTGCCCACGTTGCTGAATAACGATGACGATGATGGCACCACTTCTGCGCCTCCTAAAATTGTCGCCGTTGATTTACAACCCATGGCGCCTATCGAAGGTGTAATTTGCATCCAAGGGGACATCACCAACATCGATTGCATGAAACAAATAATATCTGAATTTGAAGGCGAGAAAGCAGATTTAATCGTCGGCGATGGCGCGCCAGACGTGACTGGATTGCACGATTTAGACGAGTTCATGCAAGCGCAGTTAATTTTAGCCGGTTTGAAAGTTTGCGCGCACGTGTTAAAGGAAGGAGGGACGTACGTGGCGAAAATTTTCCGCGGGAAAGACATCGGGTTGTTGTATAACCAGTTGAAGTGCTTCTTTCCGAAAGTGACGTGCGCAAAACCGAAATCGAGTCGGAATTCAAGCATAGGTGAGTCGTACAAATTCGTATTTTCGCACATAATTTTGTTCTCGGCTTCTATCCAGGTCGTTTTTTTGTAGCGAATATTAACACTTTCTTCTTTCTTCTTGAATACCTATTTCAACCAAACAGAAGCGTTCGTGGTGTGCGAAAACTATTCACCACCAAAAAATTTCCAACCAAACGATTTAAGAGACGTATTAGAAAAGAAATTTAGATGGGGTTTAACAGAAGACGGCAAAGAGAAATTGCCGGACGATTTCCAACGAACTATTGCGGTTCCATTCGTCGCTTGCGGTGACTTGAGCGGCTACGACGCCGATCAATCGTATTCACTCAATGAAGAATCGAAGGACGGACGATACGAGTTTAGCGAACCGGTTATGCCGCCTATAGCTCCGCCCTATCGGGAAGCTATGATGAAGAAGTAGAATAGAATTAGTGCATACTAAACACAGTTGCAGAATGAGCAATTAGGCGAAGAAGAAGAAAGAGAAGACATGACGTACAGACGCGCGCGTGTGTATGTGTGTGTGCCGTCCTCCTTTTCTTTTGACTTTTTTTTTAAAAATTCCTTCTCTTTTTCCATTTTCTTCTTAATTCCACCGCACCTTCCAAAGGAGGAATATTCCTAATATTCCCCTAAAAAAATGTCCATCCCGAACACAACGCAGTCCAACGTATTCGTCTACGGCACGCTCAAACGAGAGATGTTCAATCACAAAATGCTCACGAATGGCGGCGTGAATAGCAGCAGATTCGTAGGGGTCGCCGAGACTTCGAAACCGTATAAGTTTTCGTTGCTTCTGTCAAAATTCGGTTTCCCATATTTAGTCGAAGAGGGGGACCCATCGTCGTCTGTCGGCACGGTCGTAAGAGGCGAATTGTACGTGGTAAACGAAGATAAATTAGCAGAATTAGACGTTTTAGAAGACATAGCGTCGGGTTTATACGAAAGAAGGGGGATTGATGTGGAATTGTTGACCGACGACAACGACGAGAAAATTTCAGTTGGAGGAGAGAAGAAAATAATCTCTGCATTTGCGTACATCGCCGGCGAGAATGAGGACAAAAGCACTTTAGCGCGGATACAAGAGTACACGAAAGACATTCAGGATGAGAAGTACATACCTAAAATTGACCGAGGCAAAAGATAAAAGAACGTAGTAATGTAGTCATATTTTGTATACGAAGAGAAGGTCCGCGCGTTCAATATCAAGGCTAATAAGTTTTACAACCACTACATCTAAACCTATAGTTTTCTCTTTCCCTCTATCTATATTCTTCTCTAAAAGCCCTCCTCGTCCTCGTCCTCGTCTTCGTCGTTCACATATCCTGGCAACACGCCAACTTGACATTCCCTCATCATAAACTCTCCATTGACGTATTTATGAAATTTGTCGAACAACGCGGTACAGTCTTTCCCAAACGCTTGCTCTAAAATCTTTGGCCCACCCGGGTGGAAGTGAATATACGGTGTTAAATTGTACACTTTCCCTCGAAAACCAATCCATGCGTCTTGTTCCGTGTTGTGTTTCGCTATTTCTTCTAAAGTAATCACTCGTTTTGAGACGTTTATTTTCTTATTTCCTCCTAAACCGTTCAAGTTGTTGTTTTTCGTCCTCGTCAAACGCATCCAATCCATTTGAGAATATCCAGGCGCTAACTGAACTTTGCCCACGACGTTCTGCTTCGCATCTTTACGCGACGCGTGGGTCCCCGCGCTGACGGGAACAGGCATCGTCGCTCCCTCTTTGTCCACGTGAGAGACCGTGGCATTTTTTAACAACCCCTCGTACCCTCCGGAAGATGACGACGACGCGTTCCTGTTGTTGTTGTTGTTGTTGTTGTTGTTGTTGTTGTTGTTGTTGTTGGTAGTAGTAGTATTCGCGTTTGAACCCCTCTGAAAGTGCCTCAGCGGATTCGTCGCGTCTCGCGGTGAAGACATTCTCTTCAAAGTTCGTGCCGTCCGCGCGCTCCGAGAAAGCGAGGGGAAGACGACGCAAGGTCCAAAAAAATTGTGGGGAAAAACGAAAAACGGAATGAAGTCGAGGACGGTGTCGTCACTTACTTTTCTCCGCGCGAAGAAAAGGAGCCGATGACGACGACGACGACGACGACGACGACGACGACGACGCCGTGGGCGAATCGGTATAATCGTCATCGTAACGCTGCATCGATGATGCGCGCCTCCTCCTCCTCTTCTTCTCGCGTCGCGCCGGTCGCGTCGTCTCGCCGCTGCTACGAGGCGTTGAACGACAACAGAAATGGACAAAATGGCTTTCAGATAACGACGACGACGACGACGACGAAAGCAACGGGGGCACCTACAAACGTTTGCGCGCGAAGAGAAAGAAGAAGAAGAAGGAGAAGAAACGGGAGAATGAAGTCATCGGGCGACGCAGTTAATGCTGTTACGCCTGAGAATGCGAGAGAAAGGGGATGGGGTCCAACTCGAGAGGAAATCGAAACGATAGAAGAAGATTTAGAATTTGACTCTTTAGACAGAGTCGGATGGTTCGAACTTTTAACGTTCGTCGGCGAATACACGTCGACGGCTTTAGGAAAAGCTCGGTTGTCCTCAAATGAAGGTAAAAGTTTAATTTCGGAAGTGTATTCGCAAGAAATGTCGGAGATGCTTCTAGATGAAACCGAATCGGCGATGTACATGGAATCCGTCGCGGGCGTTTCGCTGGATTTTGGTGGGATGCTTACAATCGAGACGAAGAGAAGCGTGCATAAAGCGTCTCAAGGAGCGCCTTTAGGCGGAGACGAGTTGATAGCGGTAGCAATTTTTTTAGAAAACGCGAGACGTTTGAAACTATCCATCGAAAATGTTTCTCATGAAGACAACGAAACGGGAGAGATTGAGGTGCCGAGAGCGATGGTGCCTCTGAGAAATATCGCGATGCAAATGGAAACGTTTTCGGAAGTGGTGGACATTATCAAATCGAAAGTTGACGATACTGGGTCGTTCAAAGACACCGCGAGTCCGGAATTACGCAGAGCGCGAGAGCGCTTGTTAGGAAAAGAGACACAACTAAAAGAGTTGTTATCAAGGATGCCTGGGAGTGCAGTTTCGTTTCGAGGGCGCATGTGTTTAGCGGTTTCGCCAGAGAGTGCACCAAAAAATGCACTCGTTTTGGGCACGCAGAGTGGATTAACCCTCATTGAACCACCATCGGTGGTGAACTTGAATACAGAGTTAGCAAAAGCAAGGGACGACGAGGAATCTGCGATTGATGGCATAAGAAGAGAGTTATCGCGAGTCATCATGGAAGTCGCGGAGGAGATTTTACGATGTTTAGAGTTGACGATTGATTTGGATATCATCGCGGCTAGATGTCGTCACGGGCAAGCGCTAAATTCGGTACGTCCAACGTTTGCCAGTGAATCTGTTTTGGAAGACGCCATTGAGGAAAGATTGAGGGAGAAAGCGGCAAGGAATGAAATGAACGACGGATATGACGAAAACAATAAGGATGAAAAACAGGAAAATTTGAGCACTAAGAACGCATTCGTTCAAGCGGAACTCGAAATTGCGAAATCTAAAGTCTACCTTCCTGGACTTCGTCAACCAGTGCTAGCTTCGCAAGCGGTAAAAGCTGTGAAAGACAAACGTCGCGAAGCGGCTGAAAGAGAAAAAAGGAAAGAAGAAGAAGAAGAAGAAGACGATACAAGTTCACAACCGAGATTTAAAATCGCAACAAGAGAGTCGAAGAAGAAGAAGAGCAAGAAACTCCAAAACGAATTGAACTCTCAAGATCATTTCGATTTCGATTTTGACGATGGCTTTGATTGGCTTTACGATGGTAAAAATGAAGACGGAAGCGATGCGAATACTTTCAGAGTGAAAGGCCCAGTACCCGTGGACGTTTTCGTGGAGGCGAGAACGAAGTGTGTCGTCATTACCGGTCCAAACACGGGTGGTAAAACAGCGGCAATGAAAGCTCTCGGGTTAAGCGCGTTAATGGCGCGAGCTGGTATGTTTGTACCCGCTGAAAGAGCGCACTTGCCATGGTTTGACTACGTTTTGTGCGACATTGGCGACGACCAAGATTTACTCACGAACTTGAGTACGTTTTCGGCGCGATTGACGACACAGAAGGCTATTTTGAAGCGCGCTACTCCTCAATCTTTAGTCTTAATCGACGAAGTCGGGACTGGTACATCACCTTTGGAAGGCGCTGCGATAGCACGCGCGTTATTAAAAGCCTTAGCGGGGTTACTTCCCGGACGACTCGGCGTTTCGTTGGCGTTTGCGACTACCCATCACGGCAGTTTGAAAGCGTTGAAGTATGAACACAAAGATTCCGGCGCATTTGAGAACGCCGCGGTTGAATTCGATGAAGCTGAGTTACGTCCAACGTATAGACTCTTATGGGCGGTCCCTGGTCGTTCGAGAGCTTTGCAGATTGCGGAGAGGAACAAGTTAGACGAAGATGTCATTGATTTGGCGAAGGAGGTCATGGGACAAAGTTTTGCGACGTTGGATGATGTCATTGCAGAACTCGAAGGTGCGAGAAAAGATGCAGATAAAGCTTTTGCAAAGGCTATGCAAATGCTAAAAGATGTAGAAAACCGCATACCACAAGCACGAAACGCGGAACAGACAGTGTTACGAGTAAAGGAGGACATAGCAATGAAGCAGGCGACAACCATCTTGAGAATCTCGAGGGAGGCTAAAATTCGCATCCAAGGTGAAGAGCGATTGAAACGACAGGAACTCTCGGCAAACACAAAGAAGTCAATGATTTCGAAAAGTGCCGCTGGAGAAACCGATCGCGAGCGGGAAATTCGTTTAGCTAAAGAGCGCAAAGTAGCTGCAGCGAATGGAGGAGAAGTCGCCGAAGAAACCAATGAAGAGTTGACAGAAATGCCGAGAGTTGGGGACAAAGTTATTTTGAAAACGAGTGGTTTAGCCGGAAAGGTCACGAAAGTCTCCGATGAAATTGTAACGGTCGCTGCAGGATTTATTGTTGCGGAAGCTAAATTGAATGAGCTATGGAAGCCTTCGCCGTCTTCTCCTTCGTCGGTAAAGACGAGCTCCTCTCAAACATTTGCAGGCGTGAAGAAGAAACCGGCATCGCCTTCTAGAGCGGCTCGCGAATTCGACGCTCTTCTAGGGAGTGAGAAAAATTCCTCTTCGAGCAATGGTAGAAGAGTTTCTGTTGAAGATTATGACGCATGGGACAACGAACCAAGCAAACTGGCTCAAATAGGGGACTCCGTGCAGATTTTGAAAAACAACTTCAAGGGGAAAGTTGTCGAAGATGAAGACGGCATGTTGACTATACAAGCCGGTCCGACGCGAATGGTTGCTCCAAGTCACGGCGTGAAAGTTACGAAGAAAGCGAGTAATGGGAGCGCGATAGGCGCAGGTGCTGTGAACGTACCGAGATCGACAATGAGCAAGAAAAAGAAGAAGAAAAAGCAGAGCGCCTTTCCTTCCGGGACAAATATAACTACCAACGCACCGCCGGCGGTGCCTAAGAAAGAGGAAGCTTCAATTGAAGATTTGATTAAAAAGTTTGGAAAATAGAAAGATAGCGTTAGAAGGAAGGAAATACTAGTATATACAATGTAGTGGTTGCGTGTAATTATAGTTTAAAAATAACTAAAAACAATGATATGGTCTTATATGTACCATGGTACCACGGTACTCGTATTTATGAGCAAATGTAATTAAATTGTCTGAACTTGTCGTGAGAAGTTGTTATGTAGACGTAGATGTGAGTTGGATTTTGACGTTGCGAGTTTTCTTTTTTTACTCCAAAGGCGGAGCCCGCCTATCTTCGTATCTGTTTCCGCCATCGCCTCCCTTTCTATCTTCATAGGAGCCATGTCTATCACCGTAGCCTCCGCCTCGTCTATCGTCATAACCTCCGCCTCGTCTATCGTCATAACCTCCGCCTCGTCTGTCATCGTATCTTCTTCGATCATCATACCCTCCCCCTCGTCGGTCTTCATATCGGCTTCCACCGCCGCCGTACCCACCCCGGCGGTCATCATAGTCTCTCCCACCTCCGCGATAATATCCACCATCTCGCCTGTCGTGTCCGCTATCGTTCCTTCGATCACGATACCGGTCTCCGCCGCCGCCATATCCTCCTCCTCGATAATAGTCTCTCCTATTGTTGTTATACCCGCCTCCTCGGTCACCGCGATAGTACCCTCTGTCTCTTGAATGATACGGCCCTCTCGTATCTGGTTTCTTCTCTTCAGCCATACCGACGCGAATAACTCTCCCAGCAATCTCTTTCTCGTGCATCGCATCAATCGCCGCGTCTGCGGATTGTTTTTCCACGTAACGAACGAAAGCGAAACCTCTCATTCGTTGAGTGTAGTGGTTTCGAGGGACGTACACGTCTCCAATCTCTCCATAAGGGGAAAACATGTCCGTAATTTCTTCTTGGGACAGATCAAAACTCAAGTTGTCGATTTTCACGGAATGTAAGTTGGAAATATCCGGTGGACCGGATTTGCGCTCCTCTCTTCTCTCGTCAACGTCACCCGATGGCAGGGGCGGCTGCTGTTGGTCTCGATTCTCGTCGTCTCCTCCTCCAGGTGCAGGCGCGGTGGCTTCAGCCGCGGGTGCTTCCCCTCCGTCTCTCGCTTCTTCGCGGGCGTGCTCTCCTTCGTCGTTCGTGGACATGGTGTCGTTCGATCCGCGCGTCGTTCGTTCGTTCGTTCTTCTTCTTCCTCTTCTTCTTCTTCTTCTTCTTCCCGGAGCTTAAAGCAATGTAAATGTGATGAAAAAATTGAATTGGATTGCGATCGAGAAAAACAAAAAAAAAGGGAAAAGAAAGAGACAACACAAAAGCTTCCGTTTTTTGGGTGGGTGCGCTTTGTGTGTCCAAATTTGAAATTTCACATTTTTTGACTCACAAATCTCGATGGATTGAATTTTTGCTTTTTTTTGTGCATGGGACGGATCCCTCCCTGCCCCCCCACAAAAAAAATTTTGCAAAAAAAAAAAAGAAAAGAAAAAAAATACGCGAAGAAGAAGAAGAGACGAAACAAAAAGGATGCGCCGACGATCTTTGCGTCTCCTTCTCTTCGTCGCGCACGTCTCGCTCTTCTCCTTCTCCTCCTCGCGGGGAGCAGAATGCCCGCTCGAGATTGAGAAAATAGATTTGAACGGGCTTGGAAACGCGTGCGGAGATGCGACCGATCCAGGTAAAAAACTCACTTCTCTATTATTTTTCGCCCTCGTATTTAATATCTCTTCTACAGACGTGTGCTCGAAGTGCATCGCGTTTCTCGGGCAAGCAATCGCAAACGCGGGATATACCGAGGAAGAAGTGAAGGCGTTGCCGATAGATGCGTGCGCGACGGAGAATTTGTCGACGCTGTTGGCGAACGGAGCGACGATCGATGCGTTTTTAAAAGTTTCAGCTTGTCCACGAGACGCGCGGTCGATGTACGAGAACGTGACTTTTTCTCCAGGAGAAGAAGAAGAAAAAGAAGAAGACTTTGGAAAGACGGTTCGAAGTGCGTTTGCGCCCGTTGTTGAGGACTATCAAGACGAAAAAAATGGTACGGTGGTAACGAACAGCAACAAGAAGAAAGGCGTCAATGTCGTCGGACTTTCGGTATCGCTGGCGGTTGTCGTGGTTTGTTTCGCGGGAGTCGCTCTGTTTGTGGTATATCGAGATAAGACGAGACAGAAGCTCAATGCGCTGTATGTTCAAAGAAATCACGACGCAGAGAGAAACGTGACGGTTGCTACAAGACGACGAGTTTGCGAAATTCTATCGTTCCAAAACATTTCGTGTCAATTAAAGACGAACAGAGTAGGTGGGAGAGGAGGTCGTGCGAAAAAATCCGCAGCGCGCTCGAAAATCATAAAAGGAATTTCTGGGAAGGTTTGCGCTGGTGAAGTGTGCGCGATCATGGGTCCATCAGGTTCTGGTAAGACTACATTGGTGAAATCTATAATTTCCGCCTCGGGATTTCACGTCGACATCGATCTGAACAAAATTAGTCTCTCTGGGTACGCTCACTTTGCCGGTAAAAATAGAATAGGGTACGTACCTCAACATAGCGATTACCTCCTTAAATTTTTAACGACGCGCGAGTCAATTTTATATTCAGCTTGTTTGCGTCTTCCGTGGTATGTTTCGAAACAAACGAAGGAGAACAAAGTAAACGCGCTTCTGGATGAACTTCACTTGATTGACGTTCGAGATACTCGCGTATCTGATTTAAGCGGCGGTCAACGCAAAAGGCTATCGATTGCCATGGAGATGGTTATCGATTCTGACTTGATCATTCTCGACGAACCGACGTCTGGCTTAGATTCGAAAACTGCTGATACGATATTGGTCCTGCTCAAAAGTATCGCCTCTCGCGGACGCGCCGTATTATGCACAATTCACGCACCGTCAGCGAGATCTCTGATTGAACAAATTGATACAGTTTTATTGCTTTCGTCGACTGGAGATCGATTATTTTTTGGTTCCGTTTCGCTCGATTTGTTTGATTCTGTACAAATGCCTTGCCCGAAAACTTTCTCGTTACCTGAGTGGTGCCTCGAAGTTGCGAGCGATGAAAAAATGTCCCAAAACTTTCTTCTTAAATCAGCAAACCTACCCTTAAAAGAAGAGGACGAAGAGGAAGAAAGCAGTTCATCGGAATCCAACGCCACTGCTGTTGTTGTCATGGATAATCAATCATCACAAGAAATTTATGACAAAAGCGAGCGCTCGTTCTTGACTGAGCTTTCCGTCCTCTGTTGGCGAGAATTTTTAGAGGTAAAACGGAACATCTCTCGTTTCATTACGGATTCAGTCACCGCTATTTTAGTTGGGGCTCTCATCGGTTTGCTCTACTTGGACGTGCAAAAGAACTTAAGGGGCTTCCAAAACCGTATGGGAAGCTTATTTTTTGTTCTTTTCTTCTTTGCTCTTTCGAGTGTATCGAGTTGTGACGCGTTTCTCTCGTCCAGGAAAATTTTCCTACGAGAAAGAAGAGCCGGCTATCATCGAGCTGATACATACTATCTTTCTAAAATAATTGTTGAGATAGTCGTATTACGTTGGACGTCGGTCATTTTAACTTCAATAAGTTACTACTGGCTGATGGGTTTGCGTGTCGATCCTTGCGCCTTCTTCATCTTCTTGGGTTTTGCGTTGTTATTTTCAGCAACATCCACGGCGTTGATGAGTTTTATCCAGACGCTTTGCGCGTCCACAGCCATAGCAACACTGGCTGGAATAGTATGTGTCCTAGTTTCAAGCCTTTTTGGGGGTTTTCTCATAAACATTCCAACCTTGCCGGGCTTTTGTAGATGGATTCGTTGGTTTTCGGCATTTTTTTACGCATGGGGTGGAATGCTAGCGAGCGAGATGAGCGATGGTAAATATTTGTTCGATGCCGATTTTGACGGCACAGATGTCGCCGTTGTTGTGAGCGGATCGACGTATTTAAACGTCGTCGGAGTAGATCCATCAAATATTGGACGAGATGCAGTCGCGTTAATAATCGTAAGTGGAGTTTATATGGCTTCGGCGGTATATATGTATCACCATAAATTTCAATGAGTGTTTCGAGGCAGATTTCGGTTCGAGAATACGAGAATAAACAAAAAAAAAAGTGGTAATAAAGAGTATAGCATATACAGCACACCATTTCGTTCATCCAGATTTAAAATACATTCATAATGCAACGACGACTATTATTTCAGCACGCTTTTGGCGCGTTCTCCCTCTTTTATCTCTTGATCACATCTTCTAAGGGAGGAGTGAATGCGCAAATGGTAGGAGCTTGCCCTCTTGAAACGGAGCGCCTCGATTTCGTCGGTATCAACGAAACATGCGGATCTGCTTCTGATCCGCATCTTTGTACGGCTTGTCCATTATCTATCGTACAAAAAATAGTCGATGGTGGCTACTCTGTGGAGGAAATCAACGCGTTGCCCATCGAACGATGTTTGTTAGAGAATTTGCCGCAACTGCTTGAACACGGAGCTACACTTCTTGCGCTTCTCGCGCTTCAAAACTGCGATTTTAACTCCGGTAACTTATCGATGGACATTCTGAATAGCGTCGTGTTCCCACCACCGTACCCGGGATTACCCACCGAATGGTTACGAAACGGGACAGCATCGCCTTCATCATCATCATCCGATGACGGCGCCTATTCTTCGCAAGACGTTTCAAAAGCGGCTGGTCCTTCCTCCGCGAACACGCAAGAACAGGAGAAAGACGTCAGCGTCCCGATGGAATCGTCTGCAGTGAATTCGATGAATTCATTCGCTCTCCTCTCGAGTGTGTTCCTTCTCGCTTCGTTCGTGATGTCGGATTAATAATAATCCTGTAGTAATAATACATAATATAATTAATAATAATAATAATATGGTTAATAAACTGCTTGATCTGATTAATTAGACCGTGGTGGACACACGAACACCTGTTTTTGTCTCTCGCGTATTTTTTGTATTTTTATCAAAATCCGAGTGCCGAGAGAGATTTTTGCCTCGAAAAGAGAGATTTCTTCTACCTCAACTTTTTTGTGAGAGCTTTATCTACGT
>MDSZ01230829.1_pt1 | contig 27958 bp, 27 predicted proteins | sample 811201 | NCBI WGS metagenome assembly MDSZ01 (sample SAMN05326647, study PRJNA326480) | marine metagenome | isolation source: seawater | place: Indian Ocean: North | collected 2010 | reverse complement strand
TTGCCACGCTGCACGGTCAGCTCAGTTAGTTCGCGAACGACACGGCAACCAGAGATCGACGTGTCCGGTATCGCAGCCTAGGCATACCCGCCGTTCGCTCATCCCAAGATGGGTCTGGAGATGAGCGACAGCTTTCCGCCGCGCGGCAGGCGCCAAAACTTCATGCCAGAAAATCCTTTGATCCACCAACGCACCAGCCAGCGGCCGCTTGAGCTTGGCGTTCTCGCTCTCCAGATCCTTCAGCCGCCCTAACTCGTACACTTCCAGCCCGCCATACTTCGACTTCCAGTTGTAGATCGTCGCTTCCGATACCTCATATCGACGGGCCAGATGGACGGGCTTTGCTCCCGCCCCCCGCTTCATTCAGAACCCAATAACCTGCTCTTCGGTAATCCTCGTTCGCTTCATGTCGTCCGCCCTTTTCTCAGGGCCAGACTCTAATCAAGACTAAAGGAAAATCGGGGGGGCACGTCAGAAGTGGCATAAGAGACACTAGGCAAATAGCATCTGCTCAGGCACCAACTCGGGATCGGGTGCCATTAATTCTTCCGCACTGGCGGTGGCGAATTGACCAAGATCTATTCTGAATCCTCAGGCATTGAATCGTACGGCGAGTATGCACTAGAGAGCGGTGGTGAAGAAGGGGCCCAACCGGAGCCCAGCGATGAAAATCGAAACCTGACTTCTGGTCTCTGATCTAAGCTTGGAAAAGAGCGGGCCGCAAGAGCTAGGAGTTCTGGAGAATTGCAGTGTCGGTGAATTTTTCTCCTGCGATCGTGCGTCGCGGCCTTTTCCACTCCTTACGCTTCGAGATCGCATGCATTCTTGCGATCGGCGTGGCGCTGCCACTCATATCACTGGCTCTGATCGAGGTAGGTGTTTCTTCCGATCCAGCGGATGCCCTTGAATGGGTGGCCCAACCCGTCGTGGTTAACTCAGCCCTCGGCGTGACAATCTGCGCTTGCGTTTCGCTGGCCATCCTTCGCCGTTTGCGCTTCTTTCCCGGTGTTGCAGTCGCGAAATCGATTCTGCCAGTTCTGGCGATCGTTTTCGGAGTATTCGTGGCCGTTATTGCCGTTTTTCGACTCGAATACTCTAACAAGGTTATCCTGACTTGCTTCTTTGCGGTTCTCGTGGTCAGGTTTGCAATCGCTGCGGTTCGTAGCAAAGCGAAAGGTCTCCTGTACTATCTCGTACCTGGTGGACGCGTGCAGCTGGTGGGCGAGCTGCGCTCCGCGCCGATCCTCTTGCTGCAGCGCCCATCTCTCGACAGTTTGCCGGATTGCGCCATCGTCGCTGATCTTTATGCGGATCTCGACCCGGTGTGGGAGCGATTTCTCGCCGAAGCCGCGATCTCTGGTCGGCCCATCTACCACTACAAACAAGTATGGGAGGCCGAGACTGGGAAGGTGCAAATCGAACATCTGTCAGAGAACGGTTTTGGCGCGCTGGTCCCTAGTTTCGCGTATCAAAAGATGAAGCGGGCTATCGATCTCGGCCTGTCTGTCTTGGCCATGCCGTTCATCCTCCCGGTTGTTGCCGTCTGCGCGTTGGCGGTTAAGCTCGACAGCGATGGCCCCGTTTTCTTCCGTCAGCGCCGGATGGGATTTCGTGGCAGGGAATTCTTCGTCCTTAAGCTGCGCACCATGACCGAGGGGCACGTCGGCGAAGATCGCAACCTTTCGATCACGCAGCATGGGGACAAGCGTATCACGAGGGTGGGCGGTTTCTTGCGCAGGACCAGGCTCGACGAGCTGCCGCAAATATTTAATATCCTGCGCGGGGAAATGAGTTGGATCGGGCCTAGGCCGGAGGCAGTAAGCCTTTCGGAGTGGTACGAAGCTGAAATACCGTTCTATCGGTACCGTCATATCGTTCGGCCCGGGATCAGTGGATGGGCTCAGGTGAATCAGGGCCACGTGGCTGATGTAGAAGACGTCAACGAAAAACTCCAATATGACTTCTATTACATTAAACACCTCTCTTACTGGATAGACATAATTATCGTCCTGAGGACGGTGAAGGTTGTGCTATCGGGTTTCGGTTCCAAATGAAGATGGAGCCACTTAAATCGGGAGTGTGGATTGGGAATGGCTATATACTAACTAGAAGCGCACGGAGCTCTTTAATTAAGGCAGGGTGAGATTCGAGAATGGCAGAGGGCTGCATTTCGTTTGAGCAGTTTTGGCCAATATTAGCAGACTCGGCTCACTAAAATACAACTCTTAAGTTTGAACGCGGGATTGAAGAGCGTATTGATTGGCCCATCATATCGATAAGAACCCATGCGCGCTCATTCGCCGCTAGTTTCTCCACTATTCCGAAGAAATTTAATAAGGGTCCGTGGCTGATCTCGACCTTATCTCTTTCTGAGAGGTCGACATGTTCCCGAACACAGCCCTCATTGTCACACCGGCTTCTGAGATCTCCGATGAGATCCTCCGGCACTATCGCGGGTTCGAGACCAAAGCTCACCAGTCTTGCGACTCCATAAGTGGAGCGTATAGCTCTCCAAGGCGCATCATTCGACGCGATCCCGACGAACAAGTAGCCTGAAAAAAACGGAGTCTTCACCGACGTAAGCTGACCTCTTAATTTACGGGTTTGGCGGACTAGCGGAAGGAAGCATTCGAAGCCCTGTCGTTCCAAGTTACGCTTGGCTATGGAGGTCGAATTCGCTTTCACCTGCACAAGGAGCCAATGTGATGTTTTTTCGGGGCTCATTCAGCTTGTCCCTTTAAGAAAAACCGATCGCTGCTCCGTGAGTAACCAATGCATCGCCGATGGCAAAGGCGGTCGGTGAGGGTTACAATGAAACTAATTGATGTTCATTGGGGCCGGTGAAGTTCATTCACCCTTGACCGCTATGCGCAGGCTGATATCGCTCAAGATTGAACGATGCAATTGCGTTGTTGCAAGGATGGTTCTGATGCTGGGCGGTTGGCGCTTACCAGGCTCGGTGCGGTAGCGTGCCTGATCTTGATGTGATTAATGACTGGTCGTCCTAAAAAACTCAATGAGGTTGCAAGCTTTCGAGCGCTTCGCCTTCTCGAAAAAAGGCATGACGTTTCTCAGCGCGAACTGGCTGAGGAAATCGGAATCAGCGTTGGCAGTGCGAATTACGTTGTCCGCGCACTGATTGAGAGAGGGCTGGTTAAGGTGGCCAATTTCAGGGCAGCTGAAGATAAGCGCCGCTATTCTTACATTCTCACACCCAAAGGTATCGCTGAGAAGGCTGCGCTTACCGGCGGGTTTCTTGCAAAGCGGTTGCAGGAATATGAGGCGCTGAAAGCAGAAATTGAAGAACTTAGGTCGGAGGAATGGCTTCGAGCCGACGAAGGCTCCGAGGCCTCTCCAATTGATAAAGAGGGTGGGGCGTAATTGTATGAAGCGGTAATTTTTTCTTTCTCGTCTAGCCTCGTATTGCATTATGATTGGAAGCATTTTGTCATTGGGGGAGGATGTAGGAATTTTGATTTCAATGCTTTCTCGCTTTGCCCAGCTTATTGAATCGTGGTCGCTTCTTACGTATCCGGCTTCAGGCTGACTTGTCGGATGATCGAGGTTTTGCGTTATTGGGGCTTTTCGGATCTTGAAGCCACCTTGGAGATAAAGGTACCTTAAATGAAATCTCTTATACGAAGTCTTGCTGAAAAAGTTGGTTACCGAGTCATGTCTGCGGCGAGAGGGCAGCAACTTGATAAGCTCGAATTGCAGGCACCAATTTTATTAGACGAGCTGCTTCGGCTGAATGGTTCTTCGCGACGAAGCAAAGCCCAGTTGAGGCAGGATATTTTTGTTTTAATGGAAACTGGCTTCAAGCGAGAGGGTTACTTTGTCGAATTTGGCGCCACCGATGGCGTCCACTTGAGCAACACATGGCTATTAGAAAAGGAATATGATTGGACCGGCATTCTAGCGGAGCCGGCGCGTGTCTGGCATGAGGACCTGCGCGCAAATCGATCATCTAACATAGACACCGACTGTGTTTATGCGTCGACTGGGGATCAAATAGAATTTAATATGACTCATCTCCCAGAGCTATCGACAATAGCGAACTTTAGTTCGACCGACGGACATGCAAGTTCAAGAAAGGCGGGGGCGATATACAAAGTTCCGACTATTTCGCTCGAAGATTTACTAAAGCGGCATGGTGCCCCGCGAGAAATTGATTATCTATCAATCGATACTGAGGGAAGTGAGTTTTCAATACTTGAAAGGTTTCCTTTCGATCAGTGGATGGTTCAAATAATTACCGTAGAGCATAACTATTCTCCCACTCGAGATAAGATTGCAGACCTAATGCACCGCAATGGCTATAGGCGGAAATTTGAAGGCCTCTCAAGGTGGGACGATTGGTATGTGCGGGATCGCTAAATTGACATGCGGGTCTGCCAAGCAACTGCCGTTTAATCGATCTGACTCCATTCCGAACGCTGCACAAATTGGTATTGCTTCGACTGCGAGCCAGCTTGGTCGCGGCTTTGGTTCGGTGACTGAGGGAGGCCAGCTCTTTGAGATTGGTTTGGCGCGGTTGCCAAGAGTTAAGCCTCTCCAATTCCATATTGTTTCACTTCTATTTGCGAATGTCGCCTGGCTTATCCTTTCCGGGATCCTTCAAAGTCGATGCGCAATTCACCAAACTAACGGCCTAGGCTGAGGCAAAATGGCAGGCGCCCGATGAAACTTGCCTGTCATGGCGCAAGGAGAGCCTTATCTTATCAATGGTCGCCATGGATCCGCGGGAAACTTGGGGTGTGGACGAAGCGCCAACTTTAAGTTCTGCATCTCGCCATTAAAGAACTTTACCTCACCATGGGCTTGCTGACTCAGCGAAAGTCGGAGGCTTGGGGTTGATGCTAAAGTGACCGGATTCGGCCTGACATCAATCTGCGTTGAATTATGGAAAAATATGCAAGCTAGCCCGACCTCTTTACGCGCTTACGGAAATTCTTCGACCGGCAAGGACCGCTGGCTCACCTGGTTGGTTTCGTTGATATTGGCGCTTTCATTGGTGGGCTATCCCATCGCCTCGTCTGCTGCTGCATTAATTGCCGTCGATAACGCAGTTATCAATTATCCGCTCCGGGGAATTGTTGTTCTTTTATCCGTCGTACTGATTGTTGTTGCGTTTACACAGGGTAGTTTACGGATACCTAAACTAATTACAACTTTTTTATTGTTATACTCTGTGCGCCTGCTTGTTGACTTCGAGGTGATCGATCGTGTGATTGTCGAAAGAGATGCATTAATTTTTTTAAGTACATTACTCGTTCCATCTTTAGCTATGGGGTCAACTTGGCGACATTATAGCGAAAGTCTCGCTGCCCTTGTCACGGTGGGGTTTGGCTCACTGGCCTGTATTTTGATCGTGATCGCTTTGTATGGCGGAATGGGCGTTTCAACGACTATTGATCTCGGCTCTCGTGCTTGGCTGGAAAATTTAAACCCGATTACAATCGCATATACAGGCATCTGGACAGCGCTAGCAGCCTATTCGGCGCGACAATTCTGCTCTGCACCTGTCCGTTTGCTTGTTTTATGGCCGCTAGTGGCGTTGGGCATTATAACCTTCCTTCTAGGAGGTTCACGCGGTCCCGTAGTAGGATTGGGACTTTTCTTCGGGCTTCGGGCGCTGATTAATGGTCGTGGTGCCTTGGCAACTCTACTTTTCTTGGGCGCTATGGTTACAATTGCAGCGGAAAAATTTGCCAATCTTGCCATCTTTCAGCGTTTCACCAACCTAGCCACAGACCCATCAGTATTGGAGCGCCTTCTCGTCCAAGGGCGTTCTTTGGATCAAGGTATGGACAATCCTTTGTGGGGGTCAGCTTATCTCGAGCTGTCAACATTATCCTACCCGCATAATTTGCTGCTCGAAGCGTTTATGGCGCTAGGGGTGATGGGTGGCTTGGCAATGTTGGCCATTCAGGTAAATCTATTGCGATCCACTATTACGATGATGCGAACCGGCTATATCTTATTACCAGGACTCGCGTCGATGGCGATAGCCGACGCTTGGATTTCAGGATCGATTTTCGGATCCGGTGACTTTTTCATTCTGGCTGTCGCTTCTCATTTTTTTGCAGCACGTTGTCGCGCTGCTGGAAACATAAAACAGCGCAAGAAAACTGAAAAGGCCAGCCTATTTCATCATCAGGCAGAACATCTCTGATGATCGTGGCCAATTCCATGCGCGGTGGGTTAAGCCGAAATATGTTAATGAGTGGGCTACAGTCGCTCACCGCAATTTGCGTCCTGTTCCTGTCCTATAGACTTGTTATTTTGATACTTGGACAGGAGGCCTTAGGCCTGTGGTCGTTGATGATGGCTTTGACGCTTGCTGTGCGGCTGTTTGATCCAACCAGCGGCACCACCGTGGGTCGCTTTGTTGCTATCGCTGGTCAAGAACAGGCTCTCGACAACGATGCGGAGCCATCGGGCGCTCAGTATATCGACACAGCAATCATGCTTCTGTTTGCGTTTTATATTTTCTTGGCTACGATTTCCTTCCTGCCGCTCAGCTGGCTGTTGCATTCGCAGATTGATGACGCCGCGCAACTCGATACCGCGCTGACGGTCTTGCCGCTGCTTCTAGGATTGATGGTCGCCAATGTCGTGGCGCTGTCCAATAGCAACGCTATCGACGGCATTGGGCGGTCGGACATCAGAGCGGCGATTATGATGTCCAGCTATTTATTTCAACTTGGTTTGGTCTGGTGGTGGTTGCCCCTGTTTGGTCTGGCCGGATTGGCGCTGGCGCAAATTGCCCAGTTTGGCTTTATAGCCGTGGTTTCTCGCGCCGTTCTGCGCCGCTACATTTTCGGTCTCGGCTGGCTACCGCGGCACGTGTCCAAGCCCGTTGCCAGCCAGATGGTCGGCTACGGCTCGAAGCTGCAACTATCCGCGTTTGCCCTTTTGCTTGCCGATCCTCTACTACGCCTTTTGATCAATCACTATGCCGGGCTATCTCTGTTAGGGCTTTACGAGTTAGCCAGCAAATTGGTGGTGCAGCTCCGGGGATTGGTAGTGAGTGCAATGACGCCGCTTATTCCGCGCTTTGCTTCCCATGGTGGTGCCATGAACGAAGCCGATATTGCGTTGTTTCGGAGGGTGGTGCGACTCGTTACGCTGGCCGGGGTGGGGTTTATCACGATTTCTATAGTTGCTTCACCAATACTTGGCTGGATCATGCTTGGACGCATCGACCGAGATTTGATCCTGCTGACTGTCATCTTAGCTGTGGGGTATTTGGGCAATACGCTTGGCTTGACCCACCATCTACAGGCCCAGGCAAGCGGGCGGATGTTCTGGAATATTTGCGGCAATTTCGCGATAGGACTGATTACCGTCACAGTAGGCCCATTACTGCTCCCCACAATGGGGCCTATCGCGCTAATTGTTGCCTTTGCGATGGGGCTTGTGGTGTCTGGGGTGATATTTATACGAGGCAACGCTAACGCTTGCCAACAGCGAACCTGATCGCATTTCGGGCGAAATCGATTTGAATTTTTTGAGGACAAATAGAAATGAAGATCGCTGTAACGGGTGGCTGCGGCTTTATAGGCAGTGCTCTTATCCGGCATCTGATCGATGACCTGGGCCATAACGTGCTCAACATTGATAAGCTGACCTATGCCGCCAATCTTGCTGCTGTAGCCGATATTGCGAGTTCGCCTCGCTATCGCTTCGCTCGGGCTGACATATTGGATCGCGAAGCCATCGACGCGCTGTTCGAGGATTTTCAACCTGATGCGCTTTATCATCTGGCTGCCGAATCCCACGTTGACCGATCAATTAGCGGCCCCGAAGTCTTTGTCGAAACCAATGTTATGGGGACACAGAGACTAATCAGCGCGGTGCGACATTATTTGTCCGCGCGCACTGACATGAATCATTTCCGGATGGTCCATGTGTCAACTGATGAAGTTTTCGGCGAGTTGGCAGATGATCCTTCGGCCAAGTTCACTGAAGACACCCCCTATGATCCGCGTTCGCCATATTCGGCGAGCAAAGCAGCGTCAGATCATTTGATCCGAGCAGCCGTAAATACTTTTGGCTTGCCCGCGCTGATCACCAATTGCTCAAACAATTACGGGCCTTTCCAGAATGAAGAAAAACTCATTCCACTAATGATTAGCAATGCGTTGGCTGGCAAAAAACTGCCAGTCTACGGACAAGGACTTCAGATTCGTGACTGGCTGTACGTCGAGGACCATGCCCGCGGAATCGTCGCAGCCCACGAGCGAGGCCAAATCGGCCGCTCCTACAACTTCGGCGGCAATAACGAGATGCGGAACATCGACGTCGTCAATTTATTGTGCGAGCTGCTACAGAGCCGCAGCGATTGTGTTGCGAAGCTAGACGGTGTTGAACGCTTTGCCGATCTGATTGGTTTTGTCACAGACCGTCCAGGTCATGATTACCGCTATGCTATCGACGCCAGCCGCGCACGCGACGAGTTGAGGTGGGGGCCTCAGGTGAGTTTTGAGCAGGGCCTTGCGCGCACTGTTAACTGGTATGCTGACCGGCTGCTGGCAAAGGAGACTGCACAATGAAGGGCATAATACTGGCTGGAGGAACGGGATCACGTCTATTCCCGATGACCCGTTCGGTGTCAAAGCAACTGCTGGCTGTCTATGACAAGCCGATGATCTATCACCCTATATCGGTGCTGATGCTGGCCAATATCCGGGATATATTGATCATCTCGGATCCTATTTCTCTGGCGCTTTATGAAAGGCTGTTAGGAGACGGATCGGGCTGGGGTATGCGTTTTTCCTATGCCGAGCAGTCAGAACCAAGAGGGCTTGCGCAGGCGTTCCTCATTGGCGAGGAGTTTATCGGCAGTGACCGCGTGGCACTGGCGCTTGGCGACAACGTTTTCTACGGCCATGGCCTGAGTCCATTGCTGGAACATGCTGCTGCGGTTGAGGACGGTGCCGTCGTCTTCGCTAAGCATGTCCGCAACCCTAGCCAGTTTGGCATCGTTGAATTCGATGACGAACTGAATGCCATTAGCGTCGAGGAAAAGCCGGCCAATCCCAAGTCGAACTTTGCGATCACTGGCCTTTATTTCTATGACAGACGGGTGGTTGAATTTGCGCACAAAGTTCGGCCGTCGGCCCGGGGCGAGTTGGAAATAACTGCGATCAACGAGATGTATCTGGACGCTAATTCATTGAAGGTAGAACTGCTTGGTCGGGGCTTTGCCTGGCTTGATACCGGGACACCAGATAGTCTGCTGGCCGCCGCAAATTTTGTCCAGACGGTCGAAGCGCAGCAGGGACACAAGATTGCCTGTCTTGAGGAAATCGCTTTTCGCAAAGGTTGGATTAGCCGCGATGCATTGATCCGGGCCGCTGAGCGTACCGCTTATGCCCCCTACTTGCTGGAGCTTTTGTCAGATCCGGTGGAGCCGAATTGATGCTGGACGGAGCCGAATGGAAGTTGATCGATGTGCCCCGCTTTGGCGAACCGACCGGAATGTTGTCGGTTATTGAGGTCGGGGGGCAGTTCGATTTTCAAGTGCGCCGGGTGTTCTGGGTAAGCCACGTCGTCGCCCCTCATGCGGTGCGTGGCGAGCATGCCCATCGCGAGCTCAAACAGCTGCTCTTCTGTCCGACAGGAAGCTGTACGATCAGGTTGGAAAGTCAGGCAGGCGCGCAAGCCGAACTGACCCTGGCGCATGATGGTCCGGCATTGCTGCTCAACGGGCCGGTGTGGCGAAGCATGACTCACTTTTCAGCTGATGCGTGCATGATGGTTTTGTGTGACCGCGAATATGCGCTGGATGAGGTGATAGAGGATTACGAGGGATGGCGTAGGCTATGAACGGGCATGATTATGCGCAGCGGCTGGCGGCTTTTACGGCCACGCTGCCTGCTGAGGTCGGTCCTCTGAGGGCTGAATTGATGTTTGAATCGTTGGCGGATGAATCCCGCTTCGGCGATATTGCGGCGGTGCGCGAATGGTTCGAACAGCAACGCGCGGCGTGCACCATGACGGTGGACGACATCCCGCTTTCCGAATGTCGCCAATGGTCGTTCTGTTCTGCGACAGGTGCGATGGTTCACAGCAGCGGTGAGTTTTTCCGCGTCGAAGGGCTGCGGGTCAGCAATAGCACTGACCGTGAAGTCGCGGGCGGTTGGGATCAACCGATACTCACACAGGTCGGTTATGACGGGGGCATTCTGGGACTGGTGCGCAAGCGTTTCGGCGGTGCTCCACATTATCTGGTCGAGGCCAAAGCCGAACCTGGTAATTATGGATTGGTCCAGCTGACGACGACCATCCAGGCCACTTTCAGCAACCTGAAACGCGCCCACAAAGGGAAGGGCACACCCTATGCCGAGTTGTTCACAAATCCGGAGGCTGAGGGTGTGAAAGTGCTGTTCGACGTCTGGATGTCGGAAGACGGCGGGCGGTTGCACCGTAAACGCAATCGCACAATGCTCGTCGAATGGCCCGAGGACCGCGAGCTGCCTTTGGTTGCCGATCGTTACCGCTGGGTCAGTTGGCACCAGATCAAAACATTGCTTGTTGAAGAAGACGCCATCGTGGCGCCCCATATTCGCGGAGTCTTGTCACTTGCCTGATCCTATGGGCATTGCACTGGTCGGCATGGGGAAACATGCGGACCGTACCGTAATCCCTGCACTCGAAAGATGCAGCCACACGGTCTTGCGACGCATTGTCGTTCGCGACGCTGCAGCTGCAAAAGCACGCCGGCCCGAACTCGCTGAACTGATATCTGATGATTTTGCCGCCACCGTAGCGGATCTTGATATTGATGGCGTTTATGTCGCCACGCCGCTCGCTGCGCATGGCAGCTACGCCGCCGTTGCACTGGCGGCCGGGAAACATCTCTGGTGTGAAAAGCCGGTCGTGCCAACCCTGGCTGAGGCGGAACAGTTGACCGCGACAGCTGCCGAGGCCGGGCGGGCTATTTTTGAAATCGATTATTATCGATATCACCGACAGTTTCTGTCTTTACAGGAAGCCATCGCCGAGCGGCAGGCTGACGGGGAGTACTTGGTAGCGGCTGAGGTGATTTTCACAATTCCCGAGCTGCCCGCTGACGATATTCGATACCGCGCTGACCTGTGCGGCGGTGCATTGTTCGACGTGGGATATTATCCCTTGTCGGCAGCGCTGGAGCTGTTCGGTCGACCGCGCAGCGTCGCGGCCACGTGCCGCCATGATGCAGGACGAGGGGTGGATATCGCTGGCAGCGCCCTGCTCGGATATGATGGCTTTGCTGTCCATGCACAGTGGGGGATCGGCGCCAGTTATCGGAGCGAGATCAGCGTGTCTCTGTCGGCGTCGCGACTGATGGCCCCGCGCGCTTTTGCCAAGCCTGCTGATGTTGTGACCAGCATTGCAGCCTTTAACGCTTTCGGCGCTGCCGATCCGGCGATTGAGAGCGGCGCGCATGACGCATTTGTCGCAATGCTTGATGCGCAATGTGCCGCGATTGCAGGAAGCGATGAAACCGCCCTGTCTGCGGCAAGGGATGCCATTGTCACGCGTGCGGCACTGCTCGGTCAGGTTCGGCACGTAGCTGCTTCGTAGGATCACTGAACCCTTTCATGATGTCCAAAGCCGAACCCGGCTCTGACCAGCCTGTTACAAAAGGCCGGATCATCTTTGTTACCTATGCCGCTGGGCCTTTTGCCGCCAATCTGGTGCGCAATGGTTGGTGGGTTCGGCGGTTCATGCGCGCCGATAAGGTGATCTTGCTGACCCGCAGCGACCTCGAAGCTGATCCTGTTTACGCCCCGAACCGCGCGGTGTTCGACGCGGCTCGCGGGGCTGGCTACTGGGCATGGAAACCATGGGCGATCCGCCGCGCGCTGAGCGAATGCAAAATAGGCGATGTTGTTGTTTACCAGGACTGCGGGTTTGGGTTGCGCTACAAGAATCTGTTGCCAATTCGCGCGCTGGCGCATGCGGCGCGTCGGGAAGGCTTTATTGCGGGCGTGGCGAACCCGGCCCATGGGAATAACCGGCGATGGAGTCACCGCCACTGTGTTACGCAAACCGGTGCGATGACCGCAAAATATCTGGACCACCCCATCGTTGAGGCAGTGGTATCCCTGTGGACGAATGCGCCAGATTCCGTCGCCTTTGTCGACGAATGGCTGTTCCATTGCTTAGATCCGGCCATCGTTGGCGAGCCAGCTGAGCCAGAAGCAGAAGACTCCGTCTTTGTTGAGCACCGCTATGATCAGTCGGTGCTGACCAATCTGGCGATCAAGCACAGTGCGCCGCTGCTTCGGCCCAATGCCGCAGTCTTGCCCTTTGCCAAATCTCTAATGCTGCTGGAACTGGCCGAGCGGGCACAGCAGCATCGCGGCTGGGCAAGGGTTTATGCAGGATTGCTCGCCGTCCTGCGTCTTCGTGACTGGCTCCTTGAGCGAAAGGCAGCGTGATGCAGGCGCCCCTTCTTGTCTTCGATGCCAGCTCCAGCGGGCACCGCGAAAATTACGTGCGTGAATTTGCCCGATTGCTGGGTGGCATGCCGCTGATCGGATCGCCGCTCAGCCATTTCGGGTGCTTGATGACCACACGCCGACTGTTATTGCCAACCTTTGAAACCATGCCGCGCGTGTATTTTCTTGTGGCACTCCTGCGGATGCTGCTGGTCCGGCGTACCGTATTGTTTGTCCTGCGTCCGCAACTGGCGCCGGGGCAATGGATCAAGCTTGCCACGCACCGGCTGTTAGCCGCTATGCCGGGCGTCAGACTGGCGACGATCTTTCCCATCGCCCCGGATTCCCATCTTTATGGGCGATCTACCCTGATCCTCGATTTAGAATATTGGGACCGAGCCGGCTTGCCGCCGCCGGCTCCAACGCATTTGTCCGATGCGGTGCTTGCCGCGGCTGGCGGGCGGCGCATCGTCACGGCGCTTGGATGTTTCAGCGAGGACAAGGGCGCGAAGATGGTGATGGATCTGGCCGAACGGGAGGAGTTGGCAGAAAACTTCCTGTTCGTCGTGGCTGGCATTGTCCATCCCGATCTCAAGGCAAGGCTGGCTGTCGTTCCGCGTCAGGCGTTGTTTGTGGAGCAGCGCAAACTGAGTGAGCCAGAGCTAATGTCGCTATACACCATCGCCGATCTTTCCTGGTGCTGTTACGCCCCTGAACGTGACATCTCGTCGGGGATATTTGGTCGATCTTTGCAATTTGGAGTGCCCGCCATCCTTCGCGAAGGCTCGCTGCTACAGCGACAGGCCGAAGGTCGTGCGCATTATATTGCAATTCCTTGGGGTGACAGTGACGCCGCCGCAGAGCAGCTTGTCAATCAGCCCGAATGTCAGGCACATATCAAAACCGGAACGGCAGCAGCGTTCGACCCAGAAGACGAGATACTGAAATTGCGGGAGATGCTCGGGATCGCGTGAGTTCCCGCAGAGCCGGGCTGTCTTCTGAGCTCCGCGGTCGGAGGAGGGCGCATACTGCGACAAGAGGCTTTGCGGCCCGGCACGCCTCTGTTGCTGAAATTCTGAATCTCGGTCCTCGCTATCGTCTTTTGCAGTTCATCATCAACATGGATTTTTCGTGTCAGTCATAATCGTCCAGCCCGCAGTCCCCAGTTACCGCGTTGCCTTCTTTAATCGCCTGGCCGAACACCTCGGCAGCGACTTTCGGGTCTATGCATCACGCGACTCGTCTCTCGGGGCGCTCAATGCGAATGACGAAGCGCATATGTGGCAACGCTCGCTCCCACCCCTGCGGTCAGTTTTCCCTGGCTTGAACTGGCAGCCGGGGGTGCTTGAGATACCCATGACCAAAGGGGATGTTCTGGTTGTTTCCGGTCAGCCAAGGACGCTTTCGACATTGGCGCTGCTGATCAGGGCCCGTGCGCTAGGGGTCCGGACCGTCTGGTGGGGGCATTTTTGGACTTCAACGAGCAAAAAATGGCGAGCGGCTATCCGGTTTGCCCTGATGGGGCTATCAGAGGCGATATTATTCTACACCGATCAGGAGGTCACCGAGAGCCGTGCACGGGGAGCCATCGCTCCGCGAAAAACGGTTCACGCGTTGAACAACGGATTGGACACGAAGAAGATTTCTGCATTTCGGGACGCTTATAATCCGCAGACACGCAAACGGGATCTGCTATTCATTGGGCGCTTGATCGACAAGGCAGAGCTGGAGTTGCTCGTTCATGCCCTTGCCGCGCCACAATGTGCAAAGGTGACGGTCGACATCATTGGCTATGGGCCGCACTTTCCAGATCTGCAGCGTTTGGCGCAAAATTTGGAGGTTGCCGAGCGGATTCGTTGGCACGGCAGCATTGTCGATGAAGAAGCAATCGCGACGATAGCCAACCAGTGCAAGATCTTCATCTATCCTGGCAGCGTTGGGCTTTCGCTGATTCATGGCTTTGCCTATGGCCTGCCCGCAATTTTGCATGATGACCGATGGACGCAGATGCCGGAAATCGCGGCGCACCAGCCAGGACAGACAGGCGGCGAGTTTGAACACGGATCGGCCGGCAGTCTGGCAAATGCCATTGCGGGATCGCTTGCCCAACCACATCAATTGAAAGTCTTCTCGGAAAACGCGATAGAAACGGTTACGGCTTCCTATAATGTTGACGATATGGCGCGCCGGTTCTGCGCGCTGGTTCAATCTTTCGAAGGGCAGCAGAAATAAATGCCGAAACATGTGGCAGATCCCGCAGCCGACAATAGCAGCATTGCGATCTGGACTGCCGATTATTCAATAACCACCGGTCAGGCGATTGTAACGCGCCAAGTGGTCAACAACAGTCGACTGCAGGGCATGCGCGCCTATGTCTATGGTGTGGGCGGGAACGGCATACTCAGCTGGGTCGCCGCATTCATCCGCCTGTGGGTGGATATCACTGCCGGCCGCCTGGAGACGCTGTATGTGGTATGTTCACGCTCAAATCTGGGCTTTTTTCGCGATCTTCCTGCACTTCTGGCAGCGCGTGCAGGTGTGCGAACTGTGGTCCATTCGCACGGTTCCGACATTGTCGACCTGTTGACCACCCGAGCATTGTCAGGTTTTGCGCGCTCGCTTTACGCTCGATGCGAGATCGTGGTCGATTCGTCGCATCTTCTCGATCCGATCCGGCAGGCTGTTCCCGGAGCAAAGGCCCATCTGTGCGAAAACTTTGCCGGCATGATGCTGATTGACGATCCTGCGACACAAGATGACCGGCTTACTGTCCTCTGGAATTCGCATATCATGGCGTCCAAAGGGTTCTTTCACACGATTGATGCCATCAGGATGTTGCGTGAAGATGGTGTGCCGATCCACCTAATCGCTGCGGGCAATGCACTGGCAGATGTCGAGATGACAAAAGAGGAGGCGACCGGCCTTCTGGCGCCTCTTGCGACCGAAGAATGGATCGATCTCGTCGGTATCGTACGACCAACTGATATGCCCGGCTTGATGGCGAGAGCCGACGTCGTCGCGCTGCCATCCTATTATGAAAGCGAGTGTCAGCCGCTGGCGTTGATCGACGCAATGTGTGCGGGCAAGGCTATTGTCGTAGCCGACACACCGTCTCTGCGCGCTACGATAGGGCAGTACCCGGCGGCCGTTATCCGGCCGAAATCAGTTGCAGACATTGCCGCAGCGTTACAAAGCTTTTTCGCGCGCAAAAGCGACAATAAGGACGCATTGGTCGAGAGCCATGCTGAAGGAGCGCGCTCCGCCCGCGAGCGATTTGCCGTTGATCGTTTCGACCAGCGTGTCGTGGAAATTTTAAAGCCATAAGGCAGGCTGCACGAACCCTTGTTTGCGCGCGCGGCCTGCGGTGAAATCGAACTGGCAGAGCCGTAGCTGGCGTTAAAATTGTTCTCGAAAGGTTTTCGCTTCCATTGTCAGATCGCAAGCGCACCACGGACGTTTTACTGTGAATACGGAGCAGACCGGCGGTATGACATCCGCTTGGATACAAACGCAGCTGGTGGTGGTTTTCTGGCATTTGATGGCGGTAGGCAATGCGCTATGCGGACATGTATAGGCAGCAGAGCAGTTTAGCTTTTGAATTCGTAATTTGCACCAGGATCCCTAGGCGTCTCCAAATGAAAATTTCTATCATCACCGTTGCCTTCAATAGCGCCAAGACTATCGAAGACACACTCAGGTCTGTCGCCTGTCAAACCCATGGTGAAATCGAGCACATCGTTATTGATGGTGCCTCTACGGATAATACTATGACTATCGTGCAGCGTGAAGGCGCGCATGTGGCCCGCGCTGTATCGGAAAGAGATCGCGGTATCTACGATGCCATGAACAAGGGTCTTTCACTGGCGACCGGTCAGGTGGTCGGCTTCCTGAATTCTGATGATATGTTTGCATCCCCAGATAGTGTCGCGTTGATCGCAGAGGCGTTTCTGGATCAAACGATCGAGGGTGTTTATGGGGATTTGGTTTTTGTTGATCCCAGAAATGTGGAACGCATCACCCGATATTGGCGGCCGGGTGTTCATGTTGCCGGAGCATGCGCGAAAGGGTGGATGGCACCCCACCCGACATTTTATGTACGCCGTGACACTCTGGATCGCGTTGACGGTTTCGATCTCACTTACAAGTTGCAAGCTGATTTTGATCTGATGCTGCGGCTTTTTGAGAAAGAACGTATAAAAACCAGATACTTGCCGGAAACTCTCGTGCGAATGCGTGTGGGGGGGGCGACCACCGGCAGTATCTCCAACATTATTAAGGGCAATATAGAGGCCGAGCGGGCTTGTAAACGTGCCGGCTTTTCGGGAGGGCTCCCCTTCATGATTCGAAAGATGGGCAGTAGGTTGCCGCAGTTCTTTGCTCGCCAAATGCCTTTTGGGAATGCAGGTACAAATGACTAATCAAAAACCGCTCATATTGCTCGCTTTGAACGAGATAAACTTCGAGATTGCCCGGCAATATGTGGATGGCCTCGACTTGCGGGGGTTTCGCGCGATTTTGAGCGGCGACTTGCGCAGCACGTCATCAGAAGTGGAATATGAAGAGCTTGAGCCCTGGATCCAATGGGTCTCCGCGCAGACCGGCCAGACCGCACGCGAGCATGGCATCTTCCGGCTGGGAGACATCGTGAGTGGCAAAGATGCCCAGTTTTTTGAACAAATTGAGGCCATGGGAAAGCAAGTCGGTGCTGTGTGTCCGATGAATGCAGAAAACCGGCTTTCGAAACCGGCATTTTTTATTCCCGACCCCTGGACGAAGACCCCGTCTGATGGCGGCTTCTGGAGTCGTCATCTCACGAAAGCCGTTGCTCAGGCCGTTAACGACAATTCCGAAGGCAAGTTGACAGCAGCTTCAGCACTAGTCTTGGCTCTGGGCGTATTGCGTTTTGCGAGACCAAGGAATTATCGACACTATGCCAAGCTCGCTCTGCGGAGCCGGCAGGCACCCTGGCGAAAGGCATTGTTTTTGGATTTATTCCTGAATGATTTACATCAGGGCTTGAGGTCTGCCCGCAAGCCACATTTCTCTATGCTTTTCCTGAATGCAGGCGCGCATATCCAGCATCACTACATGCTGAATAGTCGCGCTGTCAGCACCGGTGCTCGTCAAAACCCATCATGGTATATCGGGTCTCATGAAGACCCCATGGCCGAGATGTTTGTCATTTATGATAGCATCATTCGCGAGTATCTGGAGGACAAATCGATAAACCTCATACTGGCGACAGGTTTGCGGCAGGTTCCGTATACTCAGGCGACTTTCTATTACCGCCTTCGCGATCCGGCCAACTTTCTGAACGCGTTCGGTATCAGACCAGCTGCTGTTTTGCCTCGTATGACACGTGACTGTCTTTTGGAGTTCAGCAGCGAGGAAGAAGCGGCGGAAGCACAACAGATCATGCAATCCATTGTCTCGTCGGTGGATCAGGTGCCATTATTCGAGGAAATCGATAATCGCGGGCAAAGCCTGTTCGTCACTCTGACTTACCCCAACGAGATCACTGGCGACACTGTGGCTGAAGGGACTGGCCGCCGCGTGCCCTTGCTGGATCACACGGTCTTCGTAGCGATCAAGAATGGCAAGCACGACCCCCAAGGATACGTTTACTGTCAAGGGGAAGTCGCGAAGTACGCACCTGATGATGGCGACCATGTGAAGAATTTGCACTCGACCGTGATGAATTTTTTTGGCGAAAACAATCCGGCCCAGGCGAAGTAGAAACTGCACAGATTAGGAAATTGAATTCGGCCAAATCCGGTCGCAAAGAGGCAACTTTTTTTCATTAAAAGTAATTTTCGTATCAAAAGAAGGCGGCAAATGAAAAGAGCTCTTATCACTGGCATCACGGGACAAGATGGTTCCTACCTTGCCGAGTTTCTGCTCCAAAAAGGTTATGAAGTACACGGCCTGAAACGCCGCGCATCGTCGTTCAACACTCAGCGCATCGATCATATCTATCAAGATCCGCATGAACCCAATCCCAAGCTCAGCCTTCACTATGGCGACCTGACCGACACTTCAAACCTGACGCGTATCATCCATGACGTTCAGCCGGACGAAATCTACAATCTCGCGGCGCAATCGCATGTCGCAGTGAGCTTTGAATCCCCCGAATATACGGCTGACGTGGACGGCCTGGGTACGCTGCGCTTGCTTGAAGCGATTCGCTTACTCAATCTGGAAAAGAAGGCCAGGTTCTATCAGGCCTCAACGTCCGAACTGTATGGTCTTGTGCAGGAAACCCCGCAGAGGGAAACCACGCCCTTTTATCCGCGTTCGCCTTATGCGGTCGCCAAACTCTATTCCTATTGGATCACGGTCAACTACCGCGAGGCCTACGGGCTCTATGCGTGTAATGGCATACTTTTCAATCACGAGAGCCCACGCCGCGGTGAGACCTTTGTCACGCGCAAGATCACCCGCGGTCTTGCCAACATCGCTCAGGGCCTTGAGCCTTGCCTTTACATGGGCAATATCGATGCCCTGCGCGATTGGGGCCATGCGCGCGACTATGTCCGCATGCAGTGGATGATGCTCCAGCAGGATGCGCCTGACGATTTCGTTATCGCGACAGGCCAGCAATATTCTGTCCGCGAATTCATTCGCTGGTCCGCCGAAGATCTGGGAATTGCGCTGGAATTTTCTGGCGAGGGCGTCGATGAGGTTGCAACGGTTGCCGGTATCGCAGGTGATAATTCGCCTGCCGTCAAAGTGGGGGATGTCATCATGCGTATCGACCCGCGCTATTTTCGGCCTGCGGAAGTCGAGACACTGCTTGGTGATCCGACCAAAGCGCGCGAGAAGCTGGGCTGGGAGCCCGAAATCACGGCACGCCAGATGTGCGCGGAAATGGTTGCGGCGGATCTCAAGGATGCGCAACGTCACGCTTTTCTCAAGGCTAATGGCTTCGCCTTGCCGGTCAGCCTCGAGAGCTAGGGGGGGATGCGATGAAAATCTATCTCGCAGGCCATCGCGGCATGGTGGGCGGAGCAATTTTGCGCCAACTAGAACAAAGTAGCTCGAGTGGTGAAGACTTGGAACTGGTTATGCGCACGCATGCCGAGCTCGACCTCACCAACCAGTCGGCCGTATGCGAATTCCTCCAGGCTGAGCGGCCCGATGCGGTGATCCTTGCCGCTGCCAAGGTTGGCGGCATCCACGCCAACAACACCTATCCGGCGGACTTCATCTATGAAAACCTGATGATGGAGGCCAATGTCATCCATCAGTCCTTTCAGGTCGGCGTCCAGCGACTGCTGTTTCTCGGTTCGTCCTGCATCTATCCAAAGGCGGCGGTACAGCCGATGGGGGAAAATGCACTGCTCACCGGAGTGCTCGAATCCACCAATGAGCCTTACGCCATCGCTAAGATCGCGGGGATCAAGCTTTGCGAGAGCTACAATCGCCAACACGGTACTGACTACCGCTCGGTCATGCCAACCAATCTCTATGGCCCGGGCGATAATTTTCACCCTGAGAACAGCCACGTCCTTCCCGCCCTGATCCGCCGCTTCCACGAAGCTGCGCAGGAAGGTCTAGAGGAGGTCGTGATCTGGGGCACTGGAACTCCGCGGCGCGAATTCCTCCATGTCGATGATATGGCGGCAGCCTCGCTCTTCGTGCTCGACCTGCCGCGTAAGCAATACGAGGCCAATACGCAGCCCATGCTCAGCCACATCAATGTCGGCTGCGGCGAGGACATTTCGATTCTGGAGTTGGCGCAGCTTGTTGCGTGCATCACAGGTTACGAAGGCGAGATCGTCACAGATCCATCAAAACCAGACGGCACGGTGCGCAAGCTGATGGATGTGAGCCGGCTGAGGGAAATGGGCTGGACGCCGACAATCGGTCTCGAACAGGGTGTTGAAGAGACCTATCGCTGGTTTCTCGAGCATGGCGACACAGCGCGCCTCTAGGCCTGACCTGTACGAGGGCTCAGGTCCAGACGTTATGTTCGGCTTTTTCGAGATAGCGGGGGAGTAAATTCACTGACTTTCAGCCGCCGGCGCGCATGATCGCGGCGGTATCGAACTCCCGCTTTAGCAGGTCCTGAGCTGCACCCACGCGCATCGAGTGACCGCTAAACGAAGCAACCTGATCTGCGCGCAGTCCACGGCGCTGCGCAGCTTCCTTGATCACTCGGTGGATTGTCATGGGCTCGAGGCAATGATCAATGACCTTGCCTTGGCAGACCGGGCAAAACAGCCAATTGATTGTCGGGCCGCGATAGGTCAGCCATTCCCGAAGCAAATCGGCCGTCCGTTGTAAGGTCAATGTGCTCCGCCTTTGTCCGTATGAGTCGGACTTGCAGCGGCGAATAGGCACGCGCATGGTACCATCCTCGCGTTCTGTGATGTCATCACTGCGAAAGGTAATGAGCTCAGACCTCCGGGCCATCAATTCATAGCCTAGCGTCAGCATGTCTCCGTTAGGCAAGCCCCAGAAGGTATCAGGTTCGCTTTTCAAGAAACTCTCAAGGTAATTGCGCGTCAAACACTAAGCCTAGCGTGGCCGGACAGCATGAGTGCGCCTCACCGTGCGCATGCCGAGATCGATCTCTTCGTTATGGGTTGGGTCAGGATCTCTCAGAAGAAGATGCACTTTGCGGATCGTATAAAGCGGGCGTTGGTCCGTTGAAGGTGCTTTGGATTGGCGCTGCTCTTCGAGGCAGCGGCGCACCGTTTTGGCAGCGGCGGGAAAGCGCATTTCAATTTCGATCTCAACGCACCAGTATACGAAAGTCTCGACTTCGGCGCGGCAACAACGCACGGATGATGGCGCGTAGGCGCCCTCGAGGCGCTGGAATTCGAAGCTCCAATCACAGCGGCTTTAAATGCTTGAAGCATAAAAATGCATAAAAAGTGCATATAGAGGGTGAGATCAAGTGATCACCGCGGCTCAAATCCGTGGTGCTAGGGCAACACTGGGTTGGAGCTCGGCAGAGTTGGCAGATCGTGTAAGTATCTCGAAGCGCACGATGGTAAATATGCCGCTGTAGGGAGTGCCGCCAACAACCACGTCAACAACTCTGAAGCTACAAGGAGCGCTCGAATCCGCCGGTATCGAATTCATCGGCTCGCCTGATGACCGTCTCGGCATTGCGATTGGCAAACTGTGGCTGCATCCCGAGAGGTTTAATCAGCTTCCGTATTGCTGTCCTTTGCGACGCCCTTCAGCGCATTGAGCCTGCGATCCTGCTCCTCTCTTAGGTCTTTGAGGGTGCCCCTGACTTGACGACCTAGCATCCCCTGATAGCGGCTACTGAGTATTTCTCGCGCAACGGCAAAGCCTCAAGCGGATTGGTGAAGGCAAACTGCTGTCCATGTTCGTGGCTACGCTTCAGGCGTTCGGCTTCGGTCTCTGCTAGTCGCTTATCTCACTATATCGGGATTGGGAGCCGTTAGACCAGTGTGCACTCAAATAAGGTACAGCGGCATGTTTTTGGATCAGTTGGGCCAATGGGCTTCGTAAGCCCTCTAGTCTTCGTTATCAGAACCCGCGCGCTGGCTCAAAACGCCATGCTCGAGCGCATCGAGCCTGCTGCTTGTCTTGCCGCCAGGTGTATTGCGCCCGGTGCTCTTCTGCACGTTTTGGCGGTTAGCTTGGATTTGCTTTTGACTTGCCATGCTTAAAACAAATTACGAAAAACCCCTGTTGGTCTACTCCGCTGCCGATTGAATGCACAGATCGATGTGTTTGCGGTCCATGTAACCCGTTTTCTAACCAAACGAACCCAATTTCAGGCCGCATGTTTTTGGCATATACCCGATAACGCGCAACTTCGGGAGTTCGTTTTTCCGGTAAGAGCACGATGCCAATGAGCTAGTTTGCTGGGTTCGCGGCACCATAAGCCTGTGGACACTGACGTTGCTATATGCCCGACGCCCCTGCAAACCCGGCAAGGCGATTTGAATGCTGCGCAGCAAAGAATGACAGGAGTAAAAGCGAAGATGGTTGGGAGTGGCGAGCGGGGAGTGCAGGTCGGAGAAATGGGGGAAGGATTAGATAGGGGCTGGATCGTATTGGCGCTGCTGGCTGCCTTGGTGGCATTTACGGGTGGGGCATCCAGGTTTGATGCAATCCAAATCGTTCCGCTGCGCTCTTTGTCCGCACTCTTTTTAGCTTTATCATTCTTTTTTCTTACAAGACAAAAGCTGAAGGCTGAGCGTACGCTCGTCATCTTGTTTGCATGTTTTGCGCTGATCGTCATGCTCCAACTCGTGCCGTTACCTGCTCGGATACTTCAAAGTCTACTGGGGCGCACAGGCATGCCTCATTTGGATACCGCGCTAGGTCTCGAAGGAATCTGGCGCCCTTTGACGTTGACTCCCATGCGGAGCTGGAATGTGCTCGGGAGTCTGGTCGTGCCAGCAGCCGGCTTGTTGTTGGCAATTGCCGTTCGTGCGTCTTCTCTGACGCTTTTGCGAATTGTTGCAGGGTTGGGCGTTATTAACGCGCTGTTTGGTCTTCTCCAGATTGCAACGGGGGCATCGAGCGTTTTCTATTTCTATGAAATAACCAACAGAGGCGGGGCAGTTGGTGTTTTCGCTAACGAGAACCACGCGGCAGTTTTTGCGGCTTGTTCCATGCTGGTAGTGACATTGCTCGGTCTAAGGGTCCGTAAGAAACGGAGTGCGGTTTGGGAGCGCCTAATCTATCCTGCTGCCTTTTTCTTGATCCTTTTGGTCGCATTGGCCGGAGGTTCAAGGGCTGGCTTCGTAGCCGTCATCGGCACAATCCTGGTTTCAATGACTATGCTCGCTTTGTCTGCGCGCTCGCGGAGGGGGCTTCGTGCTGAGCAGTCAGCGGGTTTATGGTTAGACCAGCACCCTCGTCTGATATTGGCCATCCCGGTCATTTTGGTATCGCTGACGGCAGCGGCATTTCTAGCGCTTGACCGGACGCCAGCCTTTCGTGACATTCTAGTGAGGGATAGCTTTGAGGATTTGAGATGGTCGTTGTGGCCGGTGATTATCGAGATGATGGAAAGCCATTGGGCGCTAGGGACGGGATTCGGATCCTTTGAACAGGTATATCATATCTATGAGCCATCGGGATTACTGATGCCCTCTTATGTCAATCAAGCGCATAACGATTGGGCGCAGTTTATTATCGAAGGAGGATTGCTGGCGGGGTTACTTTTGACTGGGCTTTTGGCTTGGATGGTAAAGGCAATCGGGACCATGTTGTTCCATCGGACACGGACGGTCGACGCAACCTTTTGGATGAGTATCTTTGCGATTATCGCATCTGCGTCCTTAGTGGATTATCCTCTGAAAACCCCTCTCTTTCAATTGGCCACAGTCTGGCTCTTGCTCGCCCTTTCGCGAGACGCCCGTGATATGAATGCAACATAGTTTTCTGGTTGCGCGAGTTTCTTGGTCAACGCGGCTATTATCGCTTTGGAGTTGCGCTATGGCGCGCATCATGAAGACAACAAGATCAGTAAGAAATTTCAAGCTAGCCTTGAGCGGGGTGATGCTACCTCTTGCTCTTTCGGGGTGCGCAACGGATCGGACCTATGGTCAGGCGCCTGGGATCGAAATTGCCGAGCTTGAAGAGTTGCCGGCTCCTCGCATCGAGAACCTGTATGTTATCGGCCCCCAGGAAGCGCTCGAAATCGAAGTGGTGGGTGCTGAACGGTTAAGCGGGAAGTACCTCACGGATGGGGAAGGGCGCATCTCCTTTCCGCTCGTGGGTTTACTCGATATTGGAGGAATGGCCCCCAATGAGGCGGCCGATATGATCGCGAACTTCTTGAGGGGCAATTATTTGCTCAATCCTCAAGTGCGCGTGATTCCAGAAGAAATCCCCCCCCCTACGGTATCGGTCGGGGGGCAGGTTGATAAACCTGGAGAGTACCCGGTGCTTGGTCGACAATCACTCTTGCGTGTGATCAATCAGGCGGGTGGCTTAGCGGATTATGCAAAATTGGACGATGTGTTGGTTCTACGGACCGTGGGGGGGCAGCGCTATATCGGCGCATATAATATCCACGCGATCCAACGAGGCAATTACGGAGATCCGACTGTATATCCCAATGACATCGTAATCGTTGGCGATTCGCCAAGTCGGAGGCGGCTGGACAGCATTTTGCGATTCGCGCCCTTGCTCTCAACCTCTGCTATTCTTATTGATCGGATTGGACGTTGAACAATCTCAATTTTGCGTCTCATGAACTCGCTGGACGAGATGATCGTCGTGAGCTGATCGATGATCGTGATTCCAGCAATGACACTTTTGCTATCGACCTTGATCGCTATTGGCACGAGGCTATTGGCCTAAAGTACTGGCTCGCGGGAATAATCGCGTTGGGTCTCCTGTTCGGCATTCTTATCACGTTGCTAGCTACACCGCTGTTTCAGGCCAGCGCACGCCTGGAAGTGTCTCAAGTCACGGCCGACGTCACAAATCTCGACTCGCTCGAGGTCGATAGCCAGATATCGGAGTTGCAGTACCTTAACACCCAGTATGAGCTTCTGGTTTCAAGGTTCATGGCCGAGCGCGTGATGGAGGCTGGTAATCTCTCTCGGGACGAAGCCTTTCGCGAAGCATTCGCGATCGAAGACGGAGAAGATTTTGATAAGAGGATCGAGGAAACACTCTTCGCCAATGTGAGTATCGATCCGATCACGCAGTCGAGCCTGGTCGATGTGAAGTTTTCCAGCCCAGATCCGGTTGTGTCCGCCGAGATCGCGAATCTTTGGGCCCAGGAATTCGTAGCTGCCAATTATGAGAAGCGCTTTGGCGCGAACATAGAGGCCCGGGATTTCCTTCAGAGCCAGATTGCAGAGTTGCGGGAGCGGCTTTCCGATTCCGAGCGTGAACTTGTCGAATACGCAAATGCCAACGAGATCCTCGTGCTTAATGCGAGTGGGGATTCTGGCTCAGAGAGCGCAGGGCAAACACTTATCGGAGCGGATTTGCAAGCGCTCAATACGGCGCTCGCGGCCGCGGTTGCAGATCGCGTAAGTGCCCAAGCCGCAGTCGTTGGAGGGAATTTTCCCAACAATGATCCGCGTAATCAATTGCTGACAAACTTGAGCGAAGCCGAGGCACAGTTAGCTGTCCTACGCGCGAATTTCGGACCCGAGTATCCTGAAGTCCAAGAAAAACAGGCAGAGGTAAATTCACTGCGTACTGCGATATCCGGTGGTGCGCGCGGTCTGCTTGAGTCGGCACGGATCAGGGAAGCCGAACTTCGCGAGCAGGTCGAGCAAGTGAAACAGCGCTTTCTCAGCCAACAGGGTCAGGGAATAAGTTACGGGATTCTGAAGCGAGAAGTCGACACAAACCGGGAGATCTACGATGCGCTCCTGCAGCGCTTCAAGGAGCTTGAAGCGTCAGGAGCAGGGCAGAACAACATTCAGATAATTGATGAAGCAAGCGTGCCGAATGAGCCTTACGCACCTTCACTAATCATAAACGTTGTAGCTTCCGTTATCGTCAGTTTGTTGGTCGCGATTGGTCTTGTCTACCTCAAGGTGGCCCTCAGCCAGACGCTCAAGGATCCCGAGGACGTTCGACGTCGTCTTCACCTCGCGTTGCTTGGCGCCATCCCGCGTAACACGGAGGGGGCAATGGTCGACCGCATCTCCGAGCGTTCGTCGCATATCAACGAGGCCTATACGACGGTGAGGACGAACATGAACTTCCTCACTCCGCAGGGCGCGCCCGAAGTGCTTATGTTCACCTCCTCGGTGCCTTCGGAAGGTAAGTCCATTTCGTCGCTCGGTGTCGCCACGAGCTTCGCGCAACTGGGCAAGCGTGTCCTGTTGATCGATGCCGATCTGCGTAATTCGAAGCTCCGCGATACGCTCGAGTTGCATGATTACGACAAGGGCGGGCTGGTGCCGCTGCTCGCCAATCAGCAAACCGATATGGCATCGCAGATCATCCATCTCGAGGACTTCGGCTTCGACTTTCTGCCCATGGGGCGGACACCGCCGAACCCGGTCGAGCTCTTGGCAGGCGATCGCTTCTCGCAGATTATCGAGGCGGCACGCAGTCAATACGACCAGGTGTTGATCGATGGCGCACCGATGCTTGCACTCGCCGACGCGATCGAAATGTCAAAGGCCGTCGATGGTGTGATCTTCGTGATCCAGACCGAGCGGATCAAGCTGCGCGGCATCGAGAACGCGCTGGGTCGTCTGCAGCGTTCGGGTGCGAAGGTCTATGGCGCGATCGTCACCAAGGTCAGCCAGAACAATTCGGCTTACGGCTATGGCTACGGCTATGGCTACGGGTACGGCTATGGCTATGGTGAAGAGCGTGACGCGGAACCGGCATAAGGCTGCGCCATGACAGTCGCTCGTCCTGTTCGCCTCGGTACCTCAATCGCGCTCGGGTTGGTGCTCGCGGCTGCGCTAGGTGCGCAGTCCGCGGGGATCGCACTAACGAAGAAGGCGCCGGACACGGCTATCGCGGCGTTCCCGCTAAACGGGTTGGCCTACGAGAACATTGCGTCTGCTGTATTCCTCGCTACGACCGAAGCGACCGGTTCTCCCGAGGAGGGCGCAAAGGCAGCCCGGCCGTGGGCTCTCGAAGCCTATCGTTTGGAACCCCTGGTGCCCAAAGCACACGCAATCCTTGCTCTTGCCGAGGATGACCCGGAAAAGCGTCGGCAGATTCTCGATGCGGCATTGGCTTTGAATCGGCGCGAGCCTCGTCTTCAGGCGGTGGTCTTGCAGCAGCAGGTTGCCGATGCGGATTATCCCGCGGCGATCGCGTCGCTCGACCGCATTCTTCGTGTCAAGCCGAGCCAGTACAACGAACTCTTCCCGGTCCTCATCGACGTCTTCGCGCAAGAGGGCGCAACCGACGAGTTTGCAAAGATCCTCGACGGTTCTTCGGAATGGCACGGTCGCTTCTTCCGTTTTGCGGCGAGCCAGCCCTCTGCGTTACGTAATATGGCAGAACTGCGCCGCAAGATGTCGTTTGACGATGAAATCACCGATCGGGCGCTACTGAGAAATCTCGTACGCGAAGGCGACGTCGCTACGGCCTACTCGCTATACCGACGGATCGCCGGTGCAGACGCAGCCGATGCCGTTGGCGCATGGTCCAGTGATTATCCGCCCTTCGATTGGAGCCTGACGGACGATGCCGGATTGCGCGCGCAACCAAGCCTAAGCGGCAAAGGGCTGGAAATCTCGGTCAAGCCCGGCAAGGGCGGCGTGGTCGCCCGTCGCCTGATGCGCGCTCCTGCGACCCCTTTCGCGATCGCCGTCGATCACACTATCGAACGGCAGCAGGCCCTGCAGGATATCGATATTACCGTCAGATGCGCCGGGCAAAGCGATGAGATACTCAATGCAAATCTCGTGCGGCAGAACGATGGGTACCGGATCGATAGTCTGCCGGACGAATGTAATTTTATCGAGATTGGCCTCGAGGCCCGTGCCTGGAGCGGACGTTCGGCTATGAACGAAGAGATTGAGGCAATCAGGGTCGTCCGGCGCTGAGCCTGCGCAAGGCGAAGGGTCACCTTTCTCTGCACGCTG
>MDSZ01143476.1_pt1 | contig 27962 bp, 29 predicted proteins | sample 811201 | NCBI WGS metagenome assembly MDSZ01 (sample SAMN05326647, study PRJNA326480) | marine metagenome | isolation source: seawater | place: Indian Ocean: North | collected 2010 | reverse complement strand
GAATTTTACATTTCGCTATTACTTTTATAGGGTTTAACTTATGCTTCGCACCTCAACATTGGCTTGGACTTAATGGTATGCCCAGAAGAGTAGCTGAGTATGATCCTCAATTTCAATTTGTTAATCAAATAAGTAGCGTGGGAGCCTTGTTAATGGCAATTAGTACACTACCTTTTATATTAAATATCTTTCTAAGTATCAAAAAAGGAAAGGATTCTGGAGACAATCCCTGGAATGGCCTTACTCCAGAATGGCTTACATCTTCTCCACCTCCAGTTGAAAATTGGATTGGAGAAGCACCTCTAGTAAAAGAGCCATATGGATATGGTAAGGGTAATTCCAAATAAAATTAACACTGCAAATCATCCATGACAAGCATTGAAACTTCCAACAAAATTGATAATTCTGAAAAAGAATCAAAAGAACATCATCAAGATTTTCGTATATTTGGATTAATTACTTTTCTAATTGCTGATGGTATGACTTTTGCAGGTTTCTTTGCGGCATACCTAACCTATAAGGCTGTAAACCCTCTGCCAGAAGGCGCAATATATGAACTAGAACTGGCTATCCCAACATTAAATACAATATTACTTCTTGTCAGCAGTGCTACATTCCATAAGGCTGGGAAAGCACTTTTAAATAAAGAAAATTCAAAGTCTCAAAAATGGTTACTAGTTACAGCTACCCTTGGTGTAGCATTTTTAGTATGTCAATTATTTGAGTATTTCAATTTACCTTTCAGTCTTACAGATAATTTATTTGCTAGTACTTTTTATGCATTAACAGGTTTTCATGGTTTACACGTAACCCTTGGAACTTTAATGATTTTTATAATTACCTGGCAAACAAGATTAAATGGTGGGAGAGTCTCTTTTGAAAATATGTTTCCACTAGAAGCGGTTGAATTATACTGGCATTTTGTTGATGGTATTTGGGTGGTTTTATTTATTATTCTCTATCTTTTATAAAAAAAATCTGCAATAAATTTAAATATTTTTTTTATTTAAATTTTATTGCCACAATTCTAATTCTTAGTAAGAATATTAATAATAATTTGCTGGGATAATGCTTGTAGGAAAAGAGCTTTTAGAAAAATCTAAATTACTAAGCAAAAAATCTGAGGAGGAAATTGCCAGAGGTTGTGGATATATTGGGCCCAGTGGGCGAGTATTAAGGAAGAGCTTTTATAGAGCTTTAATAGCAGCTAAAGGATATAAATTAGGTAATAACAGCTCTGGGAGAGCAGGTAACAGATCATCTAGGGGAAGACAAACTGAATTCAGAACAAAAGTTCATGGGAATGGTAATTTATTGATAGGTCATGCTTATATAAAGAAACTTGGTTTATTACCTGGACAAGAGTTTAAGATCGATCTGAAAAAAGATTCTAAAAGCATTTATTTAATACCTATAAACTAATATTAATACCAACCGTTTTCTCTTAACCACTTTAATGATATTTGATTATTTTGTGATTCATCTTTATTAACTCTATTAAAAACCAAAAGTTTTTCAACGTACTTAACCAATGCATCTGCCTCAAGATTTACATTTTGCCCAATAGATAAATATTGCAGGTTAGTATTTTGCCATGTATGAGGTATTACAGAGATTTTGAATAATTCACCATTATCTTCTTGCTCGGCGATTGTAAGACTAATGCCGTTTATACAAATACTGCCTTTATCAACAATATATTTTGAAAAATGTTTATCATGCCATTTAATTGATATTAACCATGATTTATCAAGTTTCTCAATGCCCGCGATCTCTCCTAAACCATCAATATGTCCACTTACTATATGTCCTCCTAGCCTATCAGAAATACGTAAAGCAGGTTCTAAATTAACTATTGAATTCAAATTGGATTTATTTCCTAAAGTAGTCTTTTTTAATGTTTCTTCACTTACATCAAAACTTAAGACTTTATCTGAGATCTCCTTGACTGTTAAACAGATTCCATCCACCGCAATACTATCACCAATATTTGCATCCAAAACATTGTCGAAAACTTCAATAATTAAGCTATTGCCTTGTCTATTTAGTTTGCCTATAGCTTGAACAATACCTGTGAACATAAAAACTTTTTAAAACCATAAAAAATGGTTTACTTCAAATAGGAACACTTAATAAATATACTAAAAGAAAAGATGATAAGAAGCCATTACAAAAGTGACAATTAATTCCCAGAAAAGATCTTTTGGCAAAGGTGCCAAAGTAAGTTTATTTACTCTTGGAACAATGCGCGCACTAGAAAGTTCTGAACAGATGTATCAGATACTAAAACAGTCTAATTTTGCGGGTATCAATCATATAGAGACGGCGCCTTCTTATGGTAATGCAGAAAAATTTATAGGCCAAGCCTTAAATAAATTAGAAAAAATTGACGGTATCAAAAAAGATAAGTGGGTAATTACATCAAAAATCCTGCCAGAGGGTAACTTTAGATATCTCAAAAGAAAATTTTTAGATTCACTAAAGGATCTCAATCTAAAAAGAATTAATAATCTCGCAATTCATGGAATTAATTTACATAAACACCTTGAATGGTCTATCAATGGTGATGGTAAAGAATTTCTAAATTGGGTTTTAAATAAAAAACTTGTCCAACAAATTGGATTTAGTTCGCATGGAAGTTATCAACTTATTGATGCATCGATTGAGTCTAATGCTTTTAATTTTTGTAATTTACATCTACATCTTTTAGATCAATCAAAAATTCCTCTTGCTAAGAAAGCCTTAAAGAAAGAAATGGGCGTTCTTGCAATATCACCTGCTGATAAAGGCGGTAAACTTTATGCTCCTAGTGACATTTTACTGGAGGCATCAGCACCTTTTCATCCCCTAGAAATAGCTTACAGATTTCTAATTTCACAGGGGGTAACCACTTTATCAATTGGTGCTTCTAAAGTACAAGATTTTAATTTAGCTATAAAGTTAGCAAATTCACAAAGTAAACTCACCACTTCAGAGTTAAAAGCCTTGGAAAGAATCGAAAAAGAATCCGATAAAAGATTAGGAGCTAATAAATGCGGTCAGTGCAGAGCTTGTTTACCCTGCCCAAGTTTAATCCCTATTCCAGAATTACTTCGACTGCGAAATATTGCTATCGGTAATGGGCAAAAAGAGTTTGCTAAAGAAAGATATAATCTTGTTGGTCGTGCTGGACATTGGTGGGAATCAAAAAATGCTAGTGATTGTAGAAATTGCAATTTTTGCCTCCCAAAGTGTCCTAACAAATTAAATATCCCAAAATTACTGGGGGAAACTCACGATATGTTGTTTGATAAACCAAATAGAAGATTATGGGATTAAAGTATTACTAAATAAATTTTCAAGTTTTTTATTCTCAGATTCAATTAAAGGGGGGAAAGACCAACTATTCCTCCAGCAAATTTCTGAAGGTCTGTTTAGCCCTAGTGAAAGATAATTATCTGTATATGTTATTTCAATATTTTTTCCTTGCCAAGGTAAATACCAACCCTCTAGAAAAAGCTTATTAACATTTTTAGAATTTTCTAAAGATTTAATCCATTCAAATAAATATCCATAATCAAAATCAAATTTAAATAACAAAAAGTACCACATAAGAGGTACCCCTTCATCTGGGAAACATAATGTTAATCTTGAGTCGAATTTCAAGAATTTCTGACAAATAGTTAATGGTAATACCGCAAAAATTTTATCTGAATTTATTAACCAATTTAAAGCATTTCTGTCATCATAAATTGGATCCTGTGCTAATAACTTATTAAGAGAATTTGCTTTACTTATTTTCTCAGAAATTGAAGATATTACTCTTGGACTCTCAGGTAAAATAATTTTTCCTTTTAAGTAGGGGTCAATTAAAACATCCCAAGATCTATTTTCAGTCATCTTCATGAGATTATTTTTCTTAAAGACTAAAACGTATGGTGTAACTCCTATTGGGAATAACTTTTCTTTATTATTTGGATCATAACTATCTAGAAGTTTCCTTGCTTTGATATCAAGCTTATTAAGGAAGTTAGGGCTAAACCGTCTAAATTCACTTAAATCTACTCTTCCTATCCAGCCGTCATTAATTAATAAAATATTGTTATTCTTAAATTTAGAAAAAAATCTATCAGACTTAATTTGTTCATAATCTATGTTTGCTTTTATCCAACTTTTTGGAAAAAGAGACTTTATTGCTACTGGTATGAATGTATTTGGGAAAACGATGTGTATATTATTAACTGCTTTGCTACATGAGGTCAAAATAAATAAAATAAACAACTTTGCTAAATTAAAAAAATTTCTTCTTGTTATTTGATTGCTCATAATACATTTTCGCTATTTGAAGAACATTGACCAACAACTTTCATTTTTCTTAGATTGATTTCACATTCATTAATTATTTCTTTATTATCAAAACCTTTTAAATTAGCAAGTATTGACATCCCTCCTGCACCTACTCCCTCTTTAACATAACCCAATTCATAATCATTTAATTCTTTAAGTGTAGAGGATTTGAAATTCAAACAACTTGCTAAGCCTATTAAATCAACTTTATGTTTATTGGCTATCAATTTTAATAAATCATTTAAAGAATTATCTCGGACTAACCAATTAGTTGTAATAACAAATATTTGCTCAACTAACTCCTGTTTCTGATCATTTTTAATAAGTTCCAAAGCTAAGACTAACAGTGCCAACATTTGACTACCTCCAGATAGAATGACTTTTCTTTTTCTCTTCCTAGCACCTATTAGCAAACCCAAAGAAAAGGCTTGGAATGGATCGCCAACCCCAGCAATTACATCAAAAACATCAAAGTTATTTTTTAGATTTGCATTTTTAAGCCCTTTAGAAATAATTTCATCTTTTAATTGCCTTGGTGGATTTATTAAACTACTACCAACAAGTTTTGACACATTAAGGCCAAATGCCTGCATAACGGCCTGTGCTGTTGTTGTACCTCCAGGCACTGACTCAGCAATAAATAATGGCTCATATGTAGAGCATCCGATTAAAACCCCCCTTTCGTAGAGATATATCACTCTCTCTAGTGGCATTGCTTGCCCTGAACTTACACAATTAGCTGAGATGGATCTTCCCTCCTCTAATTTAATATGATTAAAATATGGTTGAGCATCTAATCCTATAGGAACAATATTTATTTTTGCTCTAATTAATTTTGCACAAGAATAACTTATTAGGGCAGGAGTTACGCCTGCACTTAGTAAAGGTAATTTATATTTATGATTTTTTGTCGGTCCAAATAACAAAAATTCAGCGTCAGCAAGTGCTGTTTTTTTTCTAGCTACTGGGTCTATCCCTGCCGCTGATATACCTTCAACCTGGGAGGTATTAGTTCCTGCTATGACTAAATAAAATAAGGTTTTATCAATACACTCTTGTAAGGAGTTTATCTTTTCTAGAATTTCTTGTTCACTTAATATAGTGCCAAAATATTTTATCCCGGCTTTTGATATTTCCATCATTAAAAATCAGAATTTACTAATCCACTAATCAATCTGGGTGGTTCAGGTATTGATGATTTTAATCTAGGAAAAACAGTATAAGCAATCAAATGAATAGTTAATACGTATACTATTTCCTGAAATATTATTAAACAAATAGCAACTATTTGAATAATGGTTAGAGAGGGTAATACTGTGAGATTAAAAATAGATAAAACTTTATCAATCAAGCCGTAACTAGCTCTCGTAAGTATAATCCATAAATTTTCACCTACAAGAATTGATAAAGCAAAAACCCTTATGGTAAAACCTAATGTTCCAATAATAATCCCTATAGACCAACTAAACCACCAATTCTTCTTTTTAAACCAACACCATCCAATCCATAAAGATAAGCAACCATATGGGAACAAAAATAGTGGGCCTCTTATTGGACCCATCAAAATAATCAATAATAGTATTTGTATCAGTACCCCTTCAAACGCAACTTTTGTACCTCTGCGCAATTGTAGTAATGCTAATGGTAGAGGTAAAATAAGTCTTAATAAGGCACCGCCAATTGGCAAATAGTATAAAGCTATCCACAGTAAAGATGAAAGTGACGCTAGGTAAGCTGGTTCAACCAAATTTAATGCGTCTGATCTATCCTTAACAATCATTTGAGAGAGCTATTTATCATCATTGTTAGTACCTTTTCTCCGATTTTGGTTAGGATAAATTTCAATCCGTTCAATTTCAAAATTTATGCGCGATTCTCGAAGGACATTAGTAAAATTTTCGACGGGAGAGGTAGGGTCAACATCTTTTAAGATTACTGTTATTTTATAAGTTTTTGGATTAATAATTTTTTTATTTCTTTTTGAATTTAAACCAAATTTATTATTTTTTCCTAAATTATTATTATTCTCATCCTTCTCAGAATTAAATGTCTGCAAGTTTGCAATAGTCTTTGTATTTAATTTGTTATCTTGTTTATCATTACTCAGATTAGACTCAAATCTATTATTTTTATTTTTAGTGGTTGATTGTGAGGTTTCTAATTTTTTGCCAGTTGATACTTTAGAAGAATTAGGTAGTTTAGATGATTCATCTTTAACATCTGAGTAAAAACTATTATCAAGAAACTCTGCCACCCTTCCGCCAGAACAAGACTGCATAAGTAAGCATAATATTAAGAAACAAGGCTGAGTAATTTTTGAAGACATTGCTTAACTAAGTTTTTTTATTTTTTTTCCTGGAACTATTTTTTTTTGTAACTCTAGATTTACTTTTTACAGATATTTTTTTATCTTTTATTTTTTCTTCTAATAAATGATTAACCTCAGAAATTGTAAGTTTTTCAATATTTGTTTCTTTCGGTAATGATACATTTATCTTGCCATGTTTTGCATACATCCCATACGGACCATTAAGAATTTGAATAGTTTCATTTGAGCCCTCTGGTTTACCTAAATCTTTTAGAACTGATCTACCACCTCTCCCAAGTTTTGGCATAGATAATATTTCTAGAGCCCTAGTGAGACTGACATTAAAAACATCATCCTCTTTTTTTAATGATCTATTTTCAGACTCTTTTTCACTTTTAATCCATCTTATATAAGGGCCAAATCTACCTCTATCAGCCTCAATTAACCCTCCGTCAGGATGCTCTCCAAGCAATCTTGGCAAACTTAGTAATTCTAAAGCTTGATCTAAGTTTAAATCATCTGTTTTTAATTCTTTTGGCAAAGAAGCTCTCCTAGGTTTGATTGTAGTATCATCATTCAAACCTAACTGCACGTATGGACCATATGGGCCAAATCTCAAGAAAACTTTTTCTCCTGTTTTTGGGTCAGTGCCCAAATCTGATGGACCGCTTAAAATCTGGTGAACCTTCTTTGTATCCAGATCACCAGGAGTTATGTCCATTGGCAAGTTGCCTTTAGCTTGAATTTCATTACCAGATTCATCCTTCTTCGTGCCCTCTAGCCAAGGTCCATTTGATCCAATCCTGACCACACATGGTAAATCATCAAAATCAACTTGCCTATATGCTTTACCATCAATATCGCCCTCAGTTTTTTGTACTTTAACTTCCAGTCCATTTTTACCCTTATAAAAAGTTTCTAAATAAGGAAGCCATTCCAGATTCCCCGCAGATATCTCATCTAATGATGACTCCATCTTAGCTGTAAATGTCGTATCAACTAAATCTGGGAAATGCTCTTCCAGCAAGGCAGTCACTGCAAAAGCAGTAAAAGTTGGGGCGAGTGAATTAGATGAAATTTGTGCATATCCTCTATCAACTACTGTGCCAATTATGCTTGCGTAAGTTGAAGGTCTTCCAATCCCTTCCTGTTCCAAAACTTTAACCAAAGCAGCCTCAGTATACCTAGATGGTGGTTTTGTCTCATGCGGTATTATCTCATTTTTAATAACTTCTAGATCTGAACCAATAGTTAAATTGGGAAGAATTACTTCTTGTTGCTCCAAAGCTAAACTTGGATCGTCACTTCCCTCAACATAAGCTCTAAAAAAACCTGGGAAATCAATACTTTTTCCACTTGCTTTAAAGACTGCCTCTCCGACACATATTGAAGTATTTATCATTGTTAGCTTGGCCTCTGCCATTTGACAGGCAACAGTTCTTTTCCAAATTAGATCATATAAAGCCATATCTCTTCCTGAAAGACCAGTTTCTGAGGGAGTTTTAAACCTTTCTCCAGCTGGTCTAATAGCTTCATGAGCCTCCTGCGCATTTCTTGCTTTTGAACTGAATTGCCTTGACTTTTCAGAAAGATATTCTTTACCATATTTTAGTTGCACACATTCTCGTGCAGCATTGATAGCTTGCTGAGATAAATGCACTGAATCAGTTCTCATATAAGTTATAAAACCTTTTTCATATAATCCTTGCGCGCACCTCATAGTCTCCCTGGCTGAGAGACGAAGTTTTCTATTAGCCTCTTGTTGCAGTGTGCTTGTAGTAAATGGTGGTACAGGTCTTCTTGAAGTAGGTTTTTTTTCTAATTTTTCAACAACCCATTTTTCTTTCGAAAGGGAATCTAATAACTCTTTTGCCTTATTCTCAGAGAGTAACAAAGATTTATTACCTTGCTTTAAATTGCCAGTTTTTTCATCAAAATCTGATCCAGTGGCTATTTTCCTGTCATCTAAACTAAATAATTTTGAATCAAATTCAATTTTATCTCTTGATAAAATAGCCCTCAAATCCCAATAAGATGCTTTTTTAAAAGCTCTCCTCTCTCTTTCCCTTTTTACCAACAATCTTACAGAAACTGATTGAACACGACCAGCTGATAATCTTGGCGCAACTTTTTTCCATAATAAAGGAGACAATTCATAGCCAAAAAGTCTATCAAGAATTCTTCTAGTTTCTTGAGCCTGCACTAATTCCATATCTATTTCCCTTGTTTCATCAAGAGCTTTATTAATTGCTTTTTCAGTAATTTCATGAAAAACCATTCTTCTGGTAGGAATCTTCGGCTTAAGTATCTGCAACAGATGCCAGCTTATACTTTCTCCTTCTCTATCCTCATCAGTCGCTAATAGTAATCTCGTCGCACCTTTTAGAGCATTTTTTAAATCTTTAACAATTTTCTTTTTGTCTTTAGGTATTACATAAAGCGGTTCAAAATCCTCTGTTGTATTAACACCAATCCTTGACCATTTTTCTTTTTTTAGTGAAGCAGGTATTTCACTTGCACCTTTAGGAAGATCTCTAACATGTCCCATAGAGGCCAATACTTCATAATTTGAAGGCAAAAACCTTCTTATAGTTTTAGCTTTCGTTGGGCTTTCGACAATAACGAGTGTGTGTTCCAAGGAAATTCTGGGTGAGATTCGGTTTTTATTCCATTACGACATATTATGGGTAAATGAGAATTTTCAAGCAATATTTCTTGATAATTTCAATTAGCCTACCCACAAATTATAATCAAGTTAATATTAACTATTAATTGCCCACAACTAAACCTTTCTTTATTTGAAGTGCCGAACGAAATCCTTTCATTAAACCTAAACGCTCAAGCAATTATTCCAGAAGCATTTATTCTTCTTGGTATTATTGGTACTCTAATTGCAGATCTAGCAGGAGAAAAAACTGCATCAAGGTGGGCTCCAACAATTTGTTATTTATCTATCGGAAGCTCACTACTCTCATTAGCTTTACAGTGGACTAACCCAGCAGAAAATGCCTTCCTGGGTTCTTTTATTTCAGACAATCTATCTTTAGCTTTTAGATCAATAATTGCATTATCAACATTAATATCTCTTCTTATTAGCTGGCGTTACACCGAACAAAGTGGGAGCCCAATTGGCGAATTTGCAGCAATAATTTTATCTGCCACTTTAGGAGCTATGCTTTTGTGTGGATCTACTGACTTAGTGAGTGTTTTTATTTCCTTAGAAACATTATCAGTGGCAAGTTATCTTTTATCAGGCTATTTAAAAAGAGATCCAAGAAGCTCAGAAGCAGCTTTAAAATATCTACTAGTTGGCTCAGCAGCGGCAGCAGTATATCTTTATGGTTCTTCATTACTTTATGGCTTAAGTGGTTCAACAAATCTTGGCGATATTGGTATTGAATTAATAAACAAGCCATCATTTATTACTTCTCTTGCACTTGTCTTTGTTTTATCTACTGTTGCTTTCAAAATAGCTGCAGTGCCTTTTCACCAGTGGACTCCAGATGTATATGAAGGTTCTCCTACTCCAGTAGTGGCTTTTTTGTCAGTTGGTTCAAAAACTGCTGGATTTGCTTTCGCAATTAGGATATTAATTACTTCATTCTCATCTTTTGATGAACAATGGAAACTACTTTTTACAATATTAGCAATATTAAGCATGGCATTAGGGAACATAGTTGCTTTGGCACAAACCTCAATGAAAAGAATGCTGGCTTATAGCTCAATAGGTCAAGCAGGCTTTGTCATGATTGGTATAGTCTCTGGAACACAAGATGGATTATCAGCAGCAGTTTTATATCTAGCCGCTTATTTATTTATGAATCTCGGTGCTTTTTCATGTGTCATTTTATTTTCTCTTAGAACAGGCTCAGATAACATATCTGATTATTCAGGCCTCTACCAAAAGGATCCACTAATTACTCTCGGTTTAAGTATTTGCTTACTTTCTCTGGGTGGATTACCTCCTATGCTTGGTTTCTTTGGCAAAATATATTTATTTTTTGCAGGTTGGGCTAACCAGCAATATCTTCTTGTGGTCGTTGGATTAGTTACATCAGTTATTTCAATTTACTACTATATATCAGTTATAAAGATGATGGTTGTAAAAGAACCACAGGAAGCATCAGAGATAGTCAAGAAATATCCACAAACCAAATGGGATATCGCAGGGCTTCCACCATTAAGATTCGCATTATATACTTGCCTTGCAGTCACTGCTCTAGGAGGGATATTGTCCAACCCTTTATTCAAATTAGCCAATACTGCCGTAGCCGAGACCCCTTTTCTAAAAGAAATTTTAGCTGTCATAACAACTAACTTTCTCTATTTATACTGATGCAGATAGTTGCTTGTTTAGAAAAAGTATCTAAAACTTACGGTAAAGATAATCTCATAGTAAAGGCACTTGATAAAGTTTGCTTAGAAATTTTAGAGGGAGACTACCTAGCGGTAATGGGGGCTAGTGGATCTGGGAAAAGTACTGCAATGAATATTCTTGGGTGCCTTGATAGACCCTCCTCTGGGACGTACAAACTTAATGGTTTATCTGTTGAAAATTTAAATGATGATGAACTAGCAATTTTAAGGAATGAAAAACTTGGCTTCGTTTTTCAACAATTTCATCTTCTAACTGACGCCACAGCTTTAGAAAACGTTATGTTACCAATGATTTATGCAGGTGTTAACTCCTCTGAAAGAATCAAACGAGCTAAACAAGCTTTAAAAGAAGTGGGGCTTGAATCAAGGATAAACAACAAGCCAAACCAATTATCTGGAGGCCAACAACAACGAGTTGCTATTGCACGGGCAATAATCAACAAACCTTCTCTATTATTAGCAGACGAACCGACTGGTGCTTTAGATTCCCAAACTACAGATGATGTTCTTGATTTATTTGATAAACTGCACAATTCAGGTATCACTATTGTTTTAGTCACACATGAGAATGAGGTTGCAAGCAGAGCTCAAAAAGTTGCAAGATTTAAAGATGGCAAATTAATTGAATTAAGAAAAAATTCAATTTAAAACCTTAGAATTTTTACTTTTCCCTTATCAATAATTCTTAAGTCACCATTTAAATCAATTTCTTTTATTGAGTACCCTTTATTAACATATCCTCTGGGCAGTAAATTTTTTTCAAGATATTTGTTAGCTTCATTAATTACTTTATTATTTGCATTATTGTGAATAACAGCTTTACATATCACTTTTAGTATTTTTGAAGTCCATTTATATTCACAATAATTTCTCCGTGGAATAATTTCTGATAAAGAAATTCCCTCTTTAGGTGTGTAATTATTGAGATTCATTCCTATACCTATCCTTGCATAAGTAATTTGCTGGCCCCTAGTGACAACCTTTGGCAAAAAACCAACTAATTTCTTGGAATCAAAAATAATATCATTAGGCCACTTTAATTTGACAGGGATGGACTCTCGAGCAAACATTTCACAGAAATGAGTTGCTATTGACAAAGAAAAAGTCTTAGCAGAAAATTGATTAGAATATATTGGATATGCTGCACTTAGCCAAATTCCTCCATAGGGTGAGATCCATTTCCTCGAATGCTGACCCATTCCAGATAACTGTTCTTTAGCAATTATTGCTATTGGATTTATTTTTATCTTATTGTCTTTTAAATATTTATCTAATTCGTATTCAGTACTTTTACATTTTCGCTCATAGATTAAATTCCAATTAGGAAGTATTTCACCATTTTTCTTATAAAAAAAACAGGTTCGTGCTTTTGCTCCAATAACTTTCACAAAATTTTAATAATAAGGAATTACAAATAGTTGTTTTTAATATAGTATTTAAAGGTAAGTTTGGTAATTTAAGATAAATAATTTCTCGGAACAATTTAATTACAAGAAACCTGAACCTTTGTCAAAATGTATTGGGGATTTAAGAAAATCCTTATCTCAGTTTGATATCCTCATAACCCTCTCAAACAATTGGTGTGAGATTGTAGGCAAAGATCTCGCCAGTGAATGTAAGCCTTTAAAAATCGAGCAAGAGGTTTTAACAATAGTTGCCAATCACCCTCAGTGGAGACAAGCTTTAATTTATAACAAGCACAAATTAAAAGAATCTATTAAGCAATCAGGTTTGAATTTGAAGAATATTAGAGTAATCCAAAACTATCAAGACAAAGAATATTTAAATAAATCAGCTGACACAAAATTAGTATGGGAAAATCACCCTAGCCGTATTAAGAATAAAGAAATTGAGATTTGTAAAATTTGCAAAAGACCAACTCCAAAAGGAGAAATAATTAGGTGGGGGAAATGTACATTTTGCTGGAGAAAAGATAATTAGTTAACTTTTATTACTTGTAAACTATTAAAATACCCATCTGCCCAAAACACACTTTTTTATAAATTACTTTACTAAATCCAATCTTTCTGGATATGGCAATAAGCTTTTTACCAACTGGATAATCACTAATACTTTTTTCTATGTATGCATATTCATCATGAAGCTTAAAAAGCTTAGAAATTGGCACTACAATACTTCTTAAATAGATCTTCTGAAACAGATCCGAAAAGGATCCATCATCTGCATGATTGAAATCCAAAAAACCAGCCCTGCCATCCTCTTTTAATAATGAGAAAACCTTCTCTAGGCCTCTTTCAACATCTTCCAAATTGCGTAAGCCATAACTCATAGTTATGCCATCAAACTTTACAACCCCATCATTTATTTCTAAAACATCTTTTCTTTGCCAACTTATAACTTTTTCCCTAATGCCAGACGACTTTTTTTGAGCGACTTTCAAAATCTCTTGAGCATTATCTATTCCCACAACTGAGCCATCAGGATATACCTTTTCATTAATTAAAAAAGATATATCCCCTGTCCCACAACATAAATCAGCCCAATGCTCACCATTTGAGGGGGCTAGCAAATTAATCAATTTTCTTTTCCACCAATTATGTAATCCAAAACTCAATAAATTATTCAAGAAATCATATTTATATGAAATTTTATTAAATATCTTTTTTACATTTTGTGATTTATTTTTTGACATAAGAGGATTTATAAACCAAAAGACATAATAAATTATTTAAAGATTTGGTCTTATAAGTAAATTTCTTTGTAACAAGAAAGATTTTATTTCTTTTATCGTAAGTTTTTTGTCGTGAAGCAATGAGGCAAGCAAAGCTGCTGAGGCTTTACCTTTAATAAAGACTTCATAAATATCATTCAAGCAACCTGCTCCACCAGAGGCTATAACAGGTATATCTAAAGAATTTGAGATGGTTTCTGTCAATGATAAATCGTATCCTTGTTGAGTGCCATCACCATCCATAGATGTCAATAATATTTCACCTGCACCTAAATCTTGGACCTTTTTAGACCAAGCTATTACATCTAACCCAGTATTCTCTCTTCCCCCTTTTACATAGACCTCCCATCCCCCTGCCAGCCCACTTTTCCTTCTTGCATCTATTGCTATGACTATACATTGTCTGCCAAATTGTTTAGCACTTTCTCTTATTAGATTTGGATTATTTACAGCTGAGGAATTTAAACTTACCTTATCTGCGCCAGCTCTAAGAAGCTCATAAATTGAATCAATTGAATTAATTCCTCCCCCTACAGTAAAAGGGATTTTTATAGTTTTTGCAGTTCTAGATACGAGATCAATCAATGTTTTTCGATTTTCCAAAGTTGCTCTGATATCCAAAAACACTAATTCATCAGCCCCTTCATCAGAATATTTACAAGCCAACTCGACGGGATCTCCAGAATCACGTAAGTTCACAAAATTAACCCCTTTAACGACTCTGCCATTTGCAACATCTAAACAAGGAATTAAACGAAGAGCTACCATTTTAAAAAAATTTGTCCAAATGCTGTTAATGTTGCATAATAACTTCTATTTTAAACTGTTATGGCGAACACGAACTTATTACCAAAAATTGGAAGTAAAATAAAAATAAATATTGACAAAGTCAAAGATAGATTACCTTCTAAATTGATCGAACAAATTTCAGAAAACCCAAAAGCAATAATTACAGGCTACAAAATGACTGATGGAAGAAGTATTGGTTTAATAGTAAAATTGCCATCTGGAGAGCAAAACTGGTTTTTCCCAGAAGAAACTGAGAGAGGTTAATTTTTCTAGTGAATGATCCAAAACAACTATTAGGAATTAAAGGAGCTTCAGAAACATCAAGTTTGTGGAAGCTCAGAATTCAATTAATGAAACCTATTACCTGGATACCATTAATTTGGGGAGTTATTTGTGGGGCGGCTGCAAGTGGCAACTTTACTTGGACATTAAACAATGTATTAGCTTCTATGGCATGTATGTTAATGAGCGGACCATTACTTGCAGGTTATACTCAAACAATAAATGATTTTTTTGACAAAGACATTGATGCGATCAATGAACCAAACAGACCCATACCCTCTGGTGCAATTTCAATTAAACAAGTAAAAATTCAGATCTGGGTACTATTATTACTGGGCTTAATAGTTGCATATTTATTAGATTTGTATGCAATGCATGATTATCCATCAGTTTTCCTTTTGGCTTTAGGAGGCTCATTTGTGAGTTATATTTACTCAGCTCCGCCTCTAAAGCTCAAACAAAATGGATGGCTTGGCAATTACGCACTTGGAGCATCATATATTGCTCTCCCATGGTGGGCAGGTCAAGCTTTATTTGGTAAGTTAACAGTAATAACAGCTTTGTTAACCCTTGCATATAGCATTTCAGGTCTTGGTATTGCTGTCATAAATGATTTTAAAAGTGTTGAAGGAGATTCAAAACTAGGATTAAAATCATTACCAGTAATTTTTGGCATTAAAAATGCCAGCCGAATCAGTGCAGGACTAATTGATATTTTTCAACTTGCAATGGTAATTGTATTGATTACTATTGGTCAACACTTAGCCTCAGTAATATTAATATTGCTAGTTATCCCACAAATAACTTTTCAAGATATGTGGTTATTAAGAGATCCACTTAAGTATGATGTAAAATATCAGGCTAGCGCACAACCTTTTTTAATAACAGGTATGTTAGTTACTGCACTTGCAATTGGTCACAGTTTTCTAGTCACTTAAAGTGATCTCTTTCAAGTCCAGAAATTACATTTTTGCATCAATTTCATGTCTCACAATTATCTTAGTAATTACATTAATTAATTTAATAAGAGATACTTTTCGATATATTCCTAAGAATGAAGCAAAATATAATTCTTTTGCATTTTCTTATGAGATAGAGTCTTCTGATAAAATTTTAATTGATAAATTAAGTAAGAAATTTGATATTGATTATGAGCAAGAACAGCTTCCTAACATAATAAAAAATGCTTTTATATCAGCCGAAGACAAAAGATTCTTTTCGCATTCAGGAATTGATTTAAAGGGATTAATTAGAGCATCCTGGAATAATTTAATAAGTGGTTCAATAAGAGAGGGAGGGAGTTCAATAACACAACAAGTTGCGAGACTATTATTTCTAAATAACGACTTGAATTTAGGAAGAAAAATAAAAGAAATAATTATTTCTCTCATCCTTGATTTTAGATTTAGCAAAGATCAAATTCTCAAACTCTATTTAAATAGGATTTACTTAGGTTCAGGCGCTTATGGAGTTAATGAGGCATCACAAATTTATTTTGGAAAACTTATAGATGAATTAACATTATCTGAGGTCGCTTTATTAGCAGGATTAGCTCCAGCGCCAACAATTTACTCACCATTTAATAACTCAAATTTGGCGATTGATAATAGGAATAAAGTGCTTGAAGCGATGTATCAAGATGGTTATATCTCCCAAATAGATTATAAAAACGCTCTATCTGAAAAAATAATATTACGCAACTATAATTCTGAGTTTGATCCATCTAAAAATAAAGTGCTTATTGAGTTTATTCTTAATGAAGCAAAAGAAGAATTAGCCAAAATTGAAGGGATAGAGCAAGATAGCCTTATCAAAATTAAATCAAGTATTAATTTACATTCACAAAAAGAGGCTGAAAAGATTATTAAAAAAATTACTCCTATAAATCTTGAAATTGGTTTGTTATCAATTGAATCAAATACAGGTTTTATAAGGACTATGATAACTGGTAAGAATCCATATAAAAATGAATTCAATAGAGTTACGAGCGCAATCAGACCTCTTGGCTCAACTTTTAAAATAATCCCTTATATTGGCGCATTATCAGATGGCTATAAATTAAATGATAAAGTTCTGGATACACCTCAATGTTGGAAAGATTATTGTCCTAAAAATTACTCTGGTCAATATGAAGGTAGAATTTCTTTGATAAAATCTTTCGAGAATTCTTCGAATCTGGTACCAATTAAAATTACAGATAAATTAGGGTTAAAAATAATAATACAAATTGCAAATAAGTTTGGGCTGGGTTATGAGCAAGAAATGGAGGAATATCTTCCACTCGCTATTGGTGCGTATAGCGATAGTCTTCTAAATATAACCAATGCCTATTCAGCCTTAAACAATAATGGGGAATTTATTAAGCCAAGTATTATTGAGAAAATAACTTTTAATAATGATGAATTTGTCCTTAAGAAAAAAACAAAATCAGAGAAAATAATAGATATTAGCATTGCGAATTCAATTAATAAAATTTTAGAGAATTCTGTTTCTGAGGGCACTGGTATTGCTGCGTATATTCCTAATAAGCGTGTAAGGGGTAAGACTGGGACTAGTGATGGTAATAGAGATCTTTGGTTTATTGGATCCATCGATAATTTAACTACTGGAGTATGGTTAGGCTTAGACAATAATAAAAAAACAAGCTTTGACAGCGGCGATGCTGCTAATATCTGGAAAATATTTGTGAATAATGTTTTAAAACAAGATCTTAAATAGAATTTTATTTGTGGGTTAGTATGGCTGCATAAAAACCATCTCCATAAGTTTCTAAAGAAGGCAATATTTGTCTTTCACTTTTTAATTTTATTCCTGGATTGTATTTTAAGAATTTTCTTATTAATAAATTATTTTCTCTTGGGCATATCGTACAAGTTGAGTAAACTATTGCTCCATTATTTCTTAAAAATTTAAAACTATTTTCTAAAAGCTTTTCCTGAAGAAGTACCAATTCTTCAATTTTTGCTTGATTAAGGAACCATCTAGCATCAGGATTTCTCGAAAAAGTTCCAATCCCGGAACAAGGCGCATCAATAAGAACTTTGTCAAAATAATGTTCAAATTCAGGTTTTTTATCAAGCAACTTTGTAGCATCAGCTTTGAGAACTTTTACACTTTTTATATTTAATCTATTCAAATTAGAGCGTAAAATTTTTAATCTAATTTCAGATCTATCAATTGCCCAGATTTCTCCATCATCTTTTATGAGTTCGGCTATATGCGTAGTTTTACTACCAGGAGCTGAGCACAAATCTAAAATCCTTTCTCCCTCTTTTGGGTTTAATAGTGGTGCTACCCATTGGGAGGAGCGGTCTTGAACTACCCATCCACCATCTTCATAGCAAGGTAAATTTTTTATCGATCTAGGCTTAGTTATTAATTCTATTCCATTAACTAAATTTTTTATTGGTTTTGCATCAATATTATTTTGCTTCAATATCTTGAGGAAGTTTTCCGTATTATTATTCAAAGAGTTAATCCTTAAATCAATCGATGGTTTTTTGTTAAAAGCTTTTGCAATATTTTCTGCATCTTGAACTCCAAACCAATCTATCATTTCCTTTACCAGCCAAAATGGTATTGAATTATAGAAGGCGATTCTCTCTAAATCATTCTTAGGTTTAATAGGTAATTCTTTCTTCTTTAACTTATTAATTGCGTTCCTCAATATTGCATTAACAGTTCCTGATAAGCCTCTAAGATTAGTTTGTTTAGCAATCTCAACTGTTGTAGATATTGATGCGGAATTAGGAACTCTATCCATTTTTAACAATTGATATAAACCAATATGCAAAAGCCATCTTAATTTTGGAGGTTGTTTTTGATAAGGTAGTCTAGATGTATGATCTATCCAGAAATCAAGAAATGTTCTGTTTCTAATACAACCAAATGAAAGCTCCGTGATAAAGGCAATATCAAGGTAATTAAATTTATAATTTTTCAAAACTTTTTCTAAAGCCAAATGAGAATATATGCCAGAATTAACTTTTAATAAAACCTCCCAGGCAGCCTTTCTTTGGAGATATCCTTTGGTCAAAAGTTAAAGAAAAATCAAGATAAACCTAATATACTAAAATTTTTTTATATTAAACTATACTTTTGAATGAGGAATTAATCCAGAAATAGCCAAGCAATGAAACCAAAGTTAAATTAAAACCAAGAAACAAATAAATGTTCATTGAATGAATTTTTTCTCTAGAGAATAAATTATTCGGTTGTTTAGATTTTTTATCAAACATTATGAAAAAATATAGAAATTATTCAGGAAGAAAACATGCTCCAAAGTTGATTATTTTAGAATCAATTTTACTGCCCAATAAAAGAAATAAAGATTTCCTAAATCTATTAAGTAGAATCTGATTTTTAGTAACCCAATTGATTACTTGTAATGCATTAAGGTCTATTGAAGTTAAGTTCAAAAGAGAAGAGCAAAATTCATTTGCTACTTAATTTTCGTTAATTTAACATACTCAGTTATATTTCGTAATAATATAATATTCTTTTAATTTTTTAATTTTTTGTTTAAGACTCAATTCAATAAATCACCTAAGTTTTTTTAAAAAATGATTTGCTATTTGGATATGATTATCTAACTTAGAATCGTTCATTTTATCTAAGTTCCTCGTTAGCATAGATAATCTATATTGTTTTCTAAAGTAAGACTCGTAGTCTTTTATAAATTTCCAAAATAGACCATCCCAAATTTCGCACCATTCGCCATTTTCATAGTTTGACATTTTCCTTATATAGTTAGAACTGGATATATATGGTTTTGTGGAGAAGATACCACCATCACTAAATTGACTCATACCATATACATTAGGTACCATGACCCAATCATAAGAATCAATAAACATTTCCATAAACCATCTATAAACTTCATCAGGATGAATTCGGCATAGGAGCATAAAATTACCAATAACCATTAATCTTTCTATATGATGGCAATACCCAAGATTTAGTATATTTTTTATAACTATGTCTACTGGCTCTATACCTGTTGAGCCCTTATAGAAAACCTCTGGCATAGGCTTCTTCTCAAATCCCCAGAAATTATTTGTCCGCATTCTTGTTCCATATTTTCCATAAACCAAATAAATAAATTCCCTCCAGCCAATAATTTGCCTTATAAAACCCTCCAATGAGTTTATAGGGATTTTGTTTTTCTCACTGAACCTAATAACTTTATTTATTACTTCTTTAGGTGTTAACAAACCCGAATTTAGGATTGGGGATATAAGACTATGCCATAATATTTTTTCTTTTTTACTAATAGCATCTTCATAATCTCCAAATAAGGAAAATCTATTTTCCAAAAATTCATCAAGCCAATTCTCTGCCTCTTCAAAAGTAGTTGGATAGAAAAAAAATTCGTGAGAACCGATACATTGAAATTTTTCCTTATTAAATAAATGCCTGGCTTGGCTTACAAATTTATTTTCCATAAACTTTGGTAATGATGGGATTTTTATCTTTTTTGGCACTTTTTTTCTATTTAATTCGTCAAAGCTATACTTACCTCCAACTGGGGTCCCATCTTTATTTAGTAATAGTTTTGTATTCTGCCGCTGATTTTCATAAAATCTTCTCATCAATGGTTTTTTTGTATTTTGATTAAAGCTATCAACTAGTTCATCTCTAGTAATAAACATTGGTGAACTTAGAATATTAATTTGAATATTATTATTTTCAGAAAATTTCTTCAATCTTTTCATAATTAAATAATCGTGAGGGTCAATAACATTTATAGATTGATAATTGTTAACAGAATATTTATAGAGATAATCTTCTGTAGAAGATAAATTTTCATTTTTACCGTAGGTAACCTTAAAGTCCAATTCCTCAAGATAAATCTGATAAGCCATAATTGAGGCTCGATGAAATATGTATTTATTTGCGTGTATTTTTTGTTTAACATATTTGTCATTACCAAAAAACAAAGAATCCTCTAACAACAAGATCTCTGTATGCAGGCTAAATAGAGGACTATTTTTAAAAAGTTGATTAGGGAAGATTATCGATATTTGGTTCATTTGATAAATTTCCTATTTCTGCATCTTTTTGAACAATAAATTACATCGTTCCAGCATCTTGACCATTTTTTCCTCCATTCAAATGGCCTTTTGCAAACTGGACAAATTTTATAAGCTAGATTCTTCAATTTTATTTTTTATGAGTAGACTTAAATCTTTTTGAATCTTTAATTTCCATATGTTTAGTTTTTCTGCCTGAGACTCTCTCTCTCCAAAGTTTAAAAGACCTTCTTTGCAGATTTTTCCTCATAAGTTTAATTGCATCCTTTTCTTTTAATCCAAACTGATACTCTATTGCTTCAAAAGGGGTCCTATCCTCCCAGCACATTTCAATGATTCTATCAATATCTTCTAATTCCATAGTTATAAAATCTCTTGACATTTACTTTGACAAAGTTTATTTAAATCTTCTCTACCAGTAATCTGGAGCCTATACTTTGCCCAGTATTTGTAAAGGGTCCCTATTAGGCTTGAGATAAAAGGTATCTTTATTGGATAATAAACCCATCCAAGACCAACAAGATTATATGCTTGTGAGAGAACTTCAATACCAGTAATAAGTTCTCCATTATCTTCAATGCCATGAAGATTTTTCATAGCCTGCTCATAAGTGACGCCTAGAAAATTATCAGGATTGTATTCATTATCATTAATGTCTACAAAAAGGATTAAATTATTTATATCTCTTCTTTTCAAGAAATTAACTTCTCTCAAACACAGAGGGCAACCTCCATCGAATAAAAAGGTGAATTTTGAACGCATTTTTACTAGCAATTTTAGTTAATTAACTTAAATTTTGTGGATTAAAAAAAATCAATTTATTGCGTCACAGGAATTCAATCATTTTGAACTAAGATTTAATCAAGCTTTATAAAGCCTTAATATTCTTCACTACAATTTTTAATTTTTTTATCTTAATTTATATACAACAACCATTGATTAAGGGATACATCAATGGTTAAATTTTTTCTTACAGTATCTACTCATCTAAAAGATGTACTCCATCTCCAACATCTGATTTGAAATCACAATATTTTTCAAAAACTATACCTACCCTTCTCATAGATTCACCTAACTCATCATTAAATTTCTTCCAATCTTCAGAATCTTTTTCAGGCATAGTCCATCCTTGAGTCTCAACCATACTTGTTATTACGGTGTAATCCCACTCGATGTAAGCCATATAAAATAATAAATAGTTAAGTCGATTATAGACCATCATTAATTTTGACTTACTTATTTTTGAAAAGTACAATCCAATAATGTATTTAGTAAAATTAACAGTTAATTTACTTTGAATTGCTATTTAAATCAAATCTATAATAAGGATATCTAAGTTAGATTTAGCTAAATGGCTGTTTTACCAGAACGATTCAAAAGGATTAAAAGTGTATTAAATCGCAGAATTGAGAATTTAACTGTTTTGGTAGAGTCAGTTAATAAGCCTCATAATCTGTCAGCGATAATCAGAAGTTGTGATGCAGCTGGAGTTCATCAAGCACATTTCCTAAGTAAAAGTAGAGATATGCAAACATTCAATAGCACGGCGCAGGGTAGTCAGAAATGGGTTGGCATCAAGAACCATGATTCGAAAAGCGCAGCAATATCCTATCTAAGAAAGAAAGATTTTATATTATATGGGACCTCATTTAATAAAAAATCCATAGACTACAGAGAGTTAGATTTTACAAAAAACACCTGCTTCGTTTTAGGGTCAGAGAAATGGGGTTTGAGTGATGAATTGATTAGCCAAGTAGATGAATCCATTTATATTCCTATGAGCGGAATGGTTCAATCTCTTAATGTATCTGTGGCAGCAGCAATTTTATTATTTGAGGCTGTCAGACAAAGGTATGATAACGGTTCACTTCCAACAAAAGGGGAGGGCTTGCAAAAAGATGTATATGAAAAAACGTTATTTAAATGGACGTATCCTGAATTAGTAAATATCTACAAACAATCTGGTAAAAAGTATCCAAAGCTTGATGATTGTGGAGAAATTATCACTGAAGAGGAGAATTAAAAATTAATCTTTTACCTCTAATTTTTTGCTGAGTCTTGAAGACCCTCCCCAATAAAAGATAAACCTAAGACCAAGCAAAACATTGCTAATCCAGGGAATAGAGCAGTCCACCAAATCCCAGTAGGAAGGGCAACTAAGGCGAGATTTAAATCACTGCCCCACTCTGGAACATCTGCTGGAACACCTAATCCTAAAAAACCCAAACTACCCAAAACCAATACTGAGTCAGCCGCATTTAAAGACAAAAGAATGGGTAGGGGAGTTAAAACATTAGGTAAAATATATTTAAAAATGATCCGAAGGAAAGATGCTCCTGAAACATTCGCAGCCTCAATAAAAGTTTCAGACTTGGTTAAGAGGGTTTGATTGCGAATGACTCTAAAATATTGGGGTGAATAAACTATACACAATGCAAAAGCTGCATTGAATATGCCCTTACCCAAGACAAAAGCTGTCACTACTGATAGAAGTATCACTGGTATAGAAAAGATCGTATCCATAAAAAGAGATAAGCATTTATCAAAAAAACCACCGCAATATCCACTGAGTAAACCCAAAGGTAAACCAATTAGTATTGAGAAAAATAAAGCTAAGAAAACAACTTGAAGTGCAAGCACTGATCCTTGTAAAGTTCTGAGACAAACATCTCTGCCTAATCTGTCCGTCCCACAAAAGTGTTCAAATGATGGAGCAGCAAAAACTTGATTGGTTGAAATTGCATTTGAAGAATTAACAATACTTTCAAAATCTAAATTACTGATAATTAATGCAATGAAGACATAAATGAATAAAATTAAGAATCCAGTGTTTCGAAAAATCTTTTTTAAATTATATTTTTTGTTTGAATTAAACAAATTTCACAAAAGTCATCAAGGTAAATATATCCTTAGTTTTTCTTTAGGTAAACCTTGTTGTTTTTAATATTAAACCGAATTACTGGTTTAATTTTAAAACCGCCATAAATGCCTCTTGAGGAACATCAACTTTACCCATAGCCTTCATCCTTTTCTTACCTTTGGCCTGCTTCTTGAGAAGTTTTTTCTTTCTTGATATGTCCCCGCCATAACATTTTGATAGAACATCTTTTCTTAAAGCACTAATACTCTCACTAGCAATAACCCTACTACCAATCGATGCTTGGATAGGTATTTTAAACTGCTGTTTTGGAATTAAATCTTTCAATTTTTCTACTAATCCCCTCCCAATACCGTAAGCTTTATCTTTATGAACTATGGAAGTTAAAGGATCAGCTCTTTCCGAATTAATTAAAACATCCAATCTTACTAAATCATTTTTTCTATAACCTATTAAATGGTATTCCATAGATGCGTATCCTTGAGTTCTACTTTTCATTTGATCAAAGAAGTCAGTGACAACCTCTGCTAAAGGAATTTCATAGACCAATGTAACTCTGTCAGTAGTTATGTATTTCATATCAATAAAAACCCCTCGACGCTCCTGGCACAAGCCCATCAAAGTTCCATTAAATTCATTAGGGGAATATATTTCCATCTTTACGTAGGGTTCCTCAATTGAATCTCTTAATTGAGGATCAGGGATTGTTGATGGGTTATCAATTGATAACGATTGTCCGTCATTTAGGTTTACTTTGTAGATAACTGAAGGAGCTGTAACGATAAGATCTAAATCATATTCTCTTTCAAGCCTTTCCTGAACTATTTCCATGTGGAGTAACCCTAAGAATCCGCACCTAAAACCAAATCCCATTGCGCTACTAGTTTCAGGCTCATATTTTAAAGCTGCATCTGAAAGTTGCAACTTATCTAATGACTCCCTTAGATCGGGATATTGATCTGCATCTGTTGGGAATAACCCACAAAACACCATAGGATTTGCTTCTTTGTAGCCAGGTAGGGCTTCCTGAGCAGGTTCATGAAAAAGAGTAATAGTATCTCCTACTCTTGCATCTGCAACTGATTTTATTGATGCAGAAATATAACCAACCTCTCCCGCATGTAAGTTTGAAACCTTCTGCTGGTCAGGAGCCATAATGCCAATCTCATCTATTTCATATGATTTCTTACTAGCCATGAGTAAAATTCTATCTTTAGTATTTATAGAACCTGCTACAACACGGAAATAAACTACTACACCCCTGTATGGATCATAATAAGAGTCAAATATTAAAGCTTTAGTTGGTAAATTAGTCGACTCATTAGGAGGTGGAATATTATTGACAATGCTTTCTAAAATGTCCTCTATCCCTAAACCAGTTTTTGCAGAGCAATGAATCGCATTTGACGTATCAAGCCCAATTATCTCCTCAATTTCCTTTTTTATCTTTTCGGGATCTGCACCAGGTAAATCCACCTTATTTAGTACAGGTATAATCTCCAAATTATTCTCAAGAGCAAGATATACATTAGCTAAGGTTTGTGCTTCAACTCCTTGACTTGCATCAACAACTAATAAAGCTCCTTCGCATGCCTGTAAAGATCGACTTACCTCATATGAGAAATCAACGTGACCAGGGGTATCAATTAAATTTAAAACATAATCTTCACAATTTTTTGCCCTATATTTCATTCTCGCTGCTTGAAGTTTAATTGTTATTCCTCTTTCCCTTTCGAGATCCATACTATCCAGATACTGATCTTGCATATCCCTTGTTGAGACCGTATTAGTATCTTGGAGCAATCTATCTGCAAGAGTTGACTTGCCATGATCTATATGAGCAATTATGCAGAAATTTCTTAATTTTGAAACTGCAATATCTGTCATTAAAAAATTTTAAATTTTCCTCTTAACTAAATCTTAGCTGATTAGCTCTATGTTTGAAATCCTAATATATTATTGTTTCTACTTTTAATAGCGTTTGAATTTGAAGGCTGTTCAGGAAAATTATCTTTAAAAATAATACGATAAATATTTTTATCAGATTGCAGACCCTTTTCCTTAAATATAATGGAACTCTCAAGAACTTTTAACATTATAGATACAGCAGTGCTTGCTCCGGGGGAAGCTCCTAATAAAGCGGATAAAGAACCATCTGCAGAATTAACAAGTTCAGTTCCAAATTTCAAAACCCCACCAGATTTATTTTTCTTTATGATTTGCACTCTTTGACCAGCATTATTCAACTGCCAATCTTTTGCATTTGCTGATGGCATAATTCTCATAAGAGTATCCATTCTTGCATTATGATTTTGAACAGATTGTTTAAAGAGATATCCAATTAAATCAGTATTCTTTAGTCCTACATCAAAAATTGAGGAAATGTTTTCTTTCTTGAAAGAAGAAAACAAATCAAAATAAGAACTTTCTTTTAAGAATTTTGTTGTAAAGCCTGCAAAAGGTCCAAACAAAAGAAATTTTTTCCCGTCAACCCATCTTGTATCCAAATGAGGAACAGACATAGGGGGTGATCCTATATCTGCTTTGCCATAAACTTTTGCATTGTGCTGAGAGGTTAATGCTGGTTTATCGCATACAAGCCATTTACCACTTACAGGGAATCCACCATAAAGCTTACTTTCAGGTATTTTAGATTTTTGAAGAAGATTTATCGTTAGTCCTCCTGCCCCTAGAAAAATATATTTGGTAACAAGAGAACTCTCTAACCCATTTTCCTTAAAATCAATCTCCCAAAGGTCTTTACCAGATCTTCTCAAATTAATCACTTCAGTTTGAAATTTGATATGAACATTTTTCTCAGCCTCAATATATGACAGATATTCATTAGTCAAAGCCTCAAAATTTATATCAGTCCCTCTTTTAATTCTCGTAGCAGATATTCTCTCTCCCATATCTCTTTCCTTAGTAATTAATGGAGCCCATGAAGAAATTTCTTTATATGAGTTCGATAATTCCATATCTTGGAATTCTGGCAATTCAGATAAAATGCTATGTCTTTTAATAAGATATTCCACATTTTCATTCCCAGTCACAAAACTAATGTGCGGAACAAATTTCAGGAATTTACTGATATCAATCTTACCTTCCTCGTATAAAGAAGCCCACAATTGAAGTGACCTTTCAAACGAATTATTAATTACTAATGCTTTTTCAACATTGATATTACCTTTATGGTCCATTGGCGTATAGTTTAATTCACAATTAGCAGCATGACCTGTGCCAGCGTTATTAAAAACCCCCGTGCTTTCTTTAGCTGGTGATTCTAGCTTTTCTAAAATTAAGATATTAACTTCTGGTAAAACCTCAGTCATCAACAATGCCAATGTTGCAGACATTATCCCAGCACCGATTAAGATTGCATCATATTGGAGTTGTTTATCTGAAACCTTTTGTGATAACACTTTAATAAAAATTTTTTCTTTTTTGCAAAGAATGAAATTCTTTTCTAGGCTAATTATAAGTTAATTTAAAATTATGAGTACAGATTCACTCCCACTAACAAATGAAAATGTTGAAAAAGTTCTTGACGAATTAAGACCATTTTTGATTTCTGATGGGGGGAACGTGGAAATTGCAGAGATAGATGGGCCAATAGTAAAAGTAAGGCTTCAAGGAGCCTGTGGAAGTTGTCCAAGTAGTACTATGACTCTTAAAATGGGTATCGAGAGAAAATTAAAAGAAATGATTCCCGAAATAAGTGAAGTTGTTCAGGTTTTATAAATTTAACTCTAACCTTTGTCAGCCTCTATTTCTTTTAGCAAAGCTGTTTTATAGTCTAAACAATCCAATGGCAGCCCTTGACCAATAGATATTAATAAAGGTGCTAATATCCCTAGAGTAAAAACTAGGTTGGCTTGATTAACATTATTCTGACTTAAAGTAAAAGTTATGAGATAAATCACAATAAGGTAAGCATGAAGAAATAAAAATTCTTTAGGTTTTAAGGCAGGCCATCTTAAGACATTTCCTAAAAAATATAAAAAGCCAGTCATATTCTATTCTTAATTTATTGGTATAACTTAACTTTACAATATAACTTGGAGGTGACCCATAAGAAATTAAATTTACTTAAAATAATAATTAAATAAATATTAATTTTTTAGTATCCAGAGAGAAATGTGGCCATAAATACAAAAATTGTTTTATAATTAAAAATGTAGCTATTGCTACAATTCGTTCACCCTTATGAAGGGCGCAGTTCGAGCTATACCATGGAACGGGGGATAGCCGTTTTGTTATTCGAATCATGACTACACT
>MDSZ01208337.1_pt1 | contig 27967 bp, 25 predicted proteins | sample 811201 | NCBI WGS metagenome assembly MDSZ01 (sample SAMN05326647, study PRJNA326480) | marine metagenome | isolation source: seawater | place: Indian Ocean: North | collected 2010 | reverse complement strand
TGGTAATGAGTCTCAAGAAAGAATGGGCTTAATAATCAAAAAAAAAGATTTAGATAAGATTGCTCATATTGCAAAAAGAGAAAGATCACCTTTTTATCATGTAGGAGAAGCAACCGAAGACAATAAACTTATTTTTAAGGGTGTTAAGGAAAAAAATCCAATTGATTTATCTGTCGATGATTTTTTCGGTTCTTCACCAAAAACAATAATAAAAGATAAAACAATACCATGTGAGTACAAAGCTCCAAAATACCATCAAACCAATTTGATAAAATATTTAGAAAATGTATTATCAATAGAGTCTGTTGCTTGTAAAGATTGGCTCACCAATAAAGTTGACCGATGCGTTACTGGTAAAGTTGCCAAACAACAATGTACTGGAGAAATTCAGCTTCCCTTGAATAATGTTTCTGCAATGGCATTAGACTTTAAATCTTTAAAAGGTGTGGCTACGAGTATTGGACATGCTCCTGTAATGTCATTAATTGATGAAAAAGCTGGATCTAAAATTGCTATTCTAAAGGCTTTAACTAATATTATTTGGGCCCCACTTTCAAAAAAACTCAGTGGAATCAGCTTAAGTGCCAATTGGATGTGGCCTTGTAAAAACTTAGGGGAAGACACAAGATTATTTAATGCAGTAAAAGCAATAAGTGATTTTGCTATATCTCTTGGAATAAATATTCCTACTGGAAAAGACTCATTATCAATGACTCAAAAATATCCTGATGGAAAAGCGGTTCGATCTCCTGGAACTGTTATAATATCAGCTATAGGAGAGGTAAACAATATCAATTCAATAATAAGTCCAAATTTGAAATACAAACTCGACTCAGAATTGGTTTACATTAGTACATCAAAAAATTTATCTTTAGCGGGTAGCGCATTCTCACAAACTCAAGGAAACATTGGAGGTGAATTACCTAAACTTTATAATAGTGATTATATAAAAACACTATTTAATTGTATTCAAAAACTTATTTATAACAAAAAAATTCTCTCTGGTCATGATATTTCTTCAGGTGGATTTATAACATCTATATTAGAAATGAATTTTTCTAATGAAAATTATGGTATGGAGTTAGATTTAAACTGTTTTAAAGAAAAGGATTTAATTAAAATTTTATTTAATGAGTCACCAGGGTTAATACTACAAGTCGATTCTAAAACAGCAAGTGAATTGAAAAGCTTTAAGCTGAATGTTATCAGATTAGGAAAACCAATATCAAATAGATCTTTGATAATCAACCATAATTATTCTAAAATCAAACTTGATATTGATTATTTTAGAGATGTGTGGTATAAAACTTCACACTTGCTTGATAACTTTCAAACAAAGAAAGAATATAGTAAACTTAGATTTCAGAATTATAAAAAACAACCTTTAAAATATTTGTTTCCAAAAAATTTTGACGGAAAAATTTCTAATTTGAAACTATATAATAATACAAAGCATTACAAAAAATCCATAAAAGCTGCTGTAATTAGAGAAAAAGGAATAAATAGCGAAAGAGAAATGGCTTACATGTTACATATTTCTGGATTTGAGGTTAAAGATATTCATATGACTGATATTGTAAATGGAAAAGAAAATTTAGAAGATGTAAATATGGTAGTTTTTCCTGGAGGATTTTCAAATTCTGATGTATTAGGGTCGGCAAAAGGATGGGCTGGAATATTTAAATATAATATAACTGCAAAAACTGCTATTGAAAATTTTTATAATAGAACAGATACTTTAAGTCTAGGGGTTTGCAATGGATGTCAACTAATGATGGAACTGGGATTAATTTATCCTGACCTAAAGGATGATCATCCAAAAATGAAGATGAACAAATCAAATAAATTTGAATGTACATTTTCTGCAGTCAAAATTTTAAAAAATTCCTCTGTCATGCTAAAAAATTTATCAAACACCACTTTAGGTGTATGGTCTGCCCATGGTGAAGGAAGATTTAACTATAAAAACAAAGATTATAAATATAATATCGCAGGAAAATTTCTTTACAATGACTATCCAGGTAACCCTAATGGATCAGATCAAAATACCGCAATATTATATTCCAAAGACGGAAGACATCTTTCTATGATGCCACATCTGGAAAGATCCATTTTTCCATGGAATTGGGCATATTATGGTTATAATAATAGTAATCATGAAATAACACCTTGGATTAAAGCATTTATCAATGCTAGAAAATGGTTTGAAAGTATATAAAATAATTATTGATTATTAATTTAAACTTGTCTTTATTTATTAAAAAAATAAATCTACTTTTGTAGCCTAAAATAATAAGGCATAATGGCCTATGGTGTAACTGGTAACACGTCTGGTTTTGGTCCAGAAGAGTCTAGGTTCGAGCCCTAGTAGGCCAGCAAAATAAATTGTAATGAGCTCAGTAAAAATTTTTTCAGGTAAAAACTCCTTAAAACTTGCAGAGAAAATTGCATCTAGATTTGGGAAAAGACTTGGAAAAACCTCATCAGGAAAATTCAGTGATGGTGAGTTATTTTTTAGATATACAGAGACAGTTAGAGGGTGTGATGTATATATAATTCAATCTACTGTAGATAATTCAGATAGTTTCATGGAATTATTTTTAATGATTGATGCTGCCAAAAGAGCTAGTGCAAAACATGTAAATGTTGTAATCCCATATTATGGATATGCAAGACAGGATAGAAAAGATAAGCCTAGAATAACAATATCATCTAAATTAATTGCAAATCTAATTACATCGGCAGGGGCATCTAGGGTTGTATCCTGCGATTTACATGCAGGGCAAATTCAAGGGTTTTTTGATATTCCTTTAGATCATTTACATGGTAGTAGTGTTTTTGTTCCTTATCTAAAAAAACTAAAAACAAAAAAATTAATTTTTGCTTCTCCAGATGCAGGTGGAACAGAAAGAGTTAGAGACTATGCAAAATATTTTGATGTAGATTTTGTTATATGTGACAAACACAGAAATAAAGCTAATAAGATTAAAACAATGCAGGTTATTGGTGATGTAGAAGGTAAAGATGTTGTTTTAGTTGATGATCTAATAGATACTGGTGGTACAATATCAAAAGCATCTAATTTAATTATGGAAAAAGGAGCAAAATCTGTTAGAGCAATTATTACACATCCAATATTAAGTGGCAATGCTGAAGAAAATATTGATTCTTCTTCTTTAAAAGAATTGGTAGTAACAGATTCAGTTCCATTAAAATTTAAAAACAAAAAAATTAAAGTATTATCTGTAGCAGGATTATTTGCTAAAGCAATACGTAAGATTCATGAAAATGAATCAACTAGTTCATTATTTATAAATAGATAAATTAAATTAATTATGAAAACAATTGAGATTATAGGGTATAATAGAGCAAATCTCGGTAAAAATGAGTCAAGGAAACTTAGAAATGATGGTAATGTTCCTTGTGTAGTTTATGGAGGAAAAAAACAAATACATTTTCACTCTCCAATGATTCTTTTTAGAGAACTTGTTTATTCACCGGGTGCCAATTTTATAGAATTAAATATTGAAGGTGAGAAAATCAAAGCAATCTTACAGGATATCCAATTTCATCCAGTAAGTGATATAATTCTTCATGCTGATTTTCTTGAACTAAATGAAGATAAATCAATTAAAATGGAAATACCAGTAAGTTTTACTGGAGATTCTCCAGGAGTACGACAAGGAGGAAAAATTTTAACAAGGTTGAGAAAATTAACTGTTAAATCACTTCCTAAACATATGCCTGAATTTATAGAGATAGATATAAGTGAGCTAGAGTTAGGAAAAAGTATCAAGGTAGGAGACTTAGAAGAAAAAGATTATGAAATTACAAATAGTCCGTTGGTAAGTATTGTTTCAGTTAATATTCCAAGGGTAACTTTACCTACAGAGGAGGAAGAAGATGTTGAAGGAGAAGAAGGTGCAGAAGGAGAAGAAGGTACTACCGAAGGAAAAGAGCAACAACAAGAAAAGAAAGAAGGAGAAGGTGGTGATAAAAAAGATGATAAACCTGCAGAAGGTAATGAATCTGAAAAAAAGGAATAAGAATATAATTTAATTCCATGAAGTTTTTAATCATTGGATTGGGAAATGTTGGAGAAAAGTATGAATTAACTAGACATAACATTGGATTTCTAATTCTTGATTACTTTTCTGACAAGTTTAAAAAAAAGTTTTTAACTGAAAGGTATGGTCAATATACATGGTTAAAAATTAAGGGAAGAAAAGTACATTTACTGAAACCAAGTACTCTGATGAATTTAAGTGGTAAAGCTGTAAATTATTGGATGAAAAAGCTAAAAATTAGAAAAGAAAATTTACTTATTTTGGTAGACGATTTAAACCTACCATTTGGAAAAAAAAGAGTTAGACAAAAAGGAACAGATGGTGGCCATAATGGTTTAAAAAGCATTAATGAGTCTATAGGATCGAGTGAATATCCTAGATTAAGGTTTGGAATAGGAAGTAAGTTTAATAAAGGAAATCAATCAAATTATGTTCTTGATAATTTTTCAAAACCTGAATTGGAAAACATTGAAGAAGAAATTAATGAAAGCTCAAAAATAATCGAAACTTTTTGTTTAGAAGGTATTGAGAAAACTATGAATAGGTTCAATTAAAAAATCTAACAAACAATTGAACCATTTGTAATTTTGTCTTCTGGCTGCATTAATTTTAGTGAACCATCAGGATCTTCTGCTAATAATAACATTCCTTCACTATCGATACCCATCATTTTTCTTGGTTCTAAATTCACAATAACCATAACTTGTTTATTAATTAAATCTTTTGGTTCATAATATTTAGCAATTCCACTTAAAATAATTCGATTATCTAAACCAGTATCTACATTTAATTTTAATAATTTTTCAGATTTAGGTACAGGTTCAGCCTCTAAAACAGTTGCTACTCTCAAATCTATTTTTGAAAAATCATTAAAATCTATGTTGCTTTTTTTTTTCATAACTTTTGAATTAGAATTAAATTTTAACTTTTCAACTTGTTTATTAATTAAATCATCTTCAATTATAGTAAATAAATGTTTTGGTTTATTAATCTTATGGCCAGATTTTAAAATTTCTTTATCGATATCATCCCATATTTTTGTTTTTACATTTAATAATTTAAAAATTTTATTGGATGTAAAAGGAAGGAATGGGGCAGATAATATTGCTATGTTACATACAACTTGCATCGAAACATTCAATATTGTTCCAACCCTTTCTTTATCTTCTTTTATAATTTTCCATGGTTCTGTATCTGTTAAATATTTATTTCCTATTCTAGAGAGATCCATTAAAAAAGTCAAAGCCTCTCTAAATTTAAACTTTTCAATACTTTTCTCAATTTTATCTCTAATATCAATAATACTATTAAGAAGTTTATCTTCCTCTTTATTAAAATGACCTTTTAAAGGGATATTACCATTAAAAAATTTATGACACAAAACAAAAACTCTGTTAATATAATTTCCATAGCTAGCAACAAGTTCATTATTGTTTTTTGCTTGAAAATCTTTCCATGTAAAATCACTATCTTTAGATTCAGGAGCGTTTGAGGTAAGAACATATCTTAAAACATCTTGTTGATTTGGAAATTCATCCATATACTCATGTAGCCAAACGGCCCAATTTTTAGAAGTAGAAATTTTTTCACCTTCCAGATTCATAAACTCGTTAGCAGGAACGTTTGATGGAAGAATGTAATCTCCATGTTCCATTAACATCATTGGAAAAATAATACAATGAAATACTATATTATCTTTTCCAATAAAATGAACTAAATTGGTATTATTATCCATCCAGTATTTCTCCCATTTTTCAGGAATAAATTCTTTTGTAGCGGATATATAACCAATTGGAGCATCAAACCAAACATATAAAACCTTTCCCTTTATATCTTTTAAAGGAACTTGAACTCCCCAATTTAAATCTCTTGTCATCGCTCTAGGTTTAAGACCTTCTTTCAACCATGATTTACATTGTCCTAAAACATTATATTTCCACTCTGGATGATCAGCAATATACTTTTCAATTTTTTTTTGGAGCTTATCCATAGGCAAATACCAGTTTTTGGTATTTTTTAATTCTGGTTTATTTCCAGATAACAATGATTTTGGATTTAATAGATCTTTTGGGCTAAGTGATTTGCCACATTTTTCACATTGATCTCCAAACGCATCTTTATAATCACAGGATGGACATATTCCTGATATGTATCTATCAGACAAAAATTGATTTTCTTTAGTATCAAAATATTGATAAGATTCCTTTTCATCAAATACTTTTTTTTCATGTAGTTTGAGAAAAAAATCTGAACTTGTTTTGTGATGGATTTTTTTTGATGTTCTTGAGTAGACGTCAAAACTTATACCAAAATCTTTAAATGATTTATCAATTTGTTTATAAAATTTATCAACAACATCTTTGGGAGAAATTCCATCTTGCCTGGCTTTTAATGTAATAGGGACTCCATGTTCATCAGTTCCACTTACAAATAAAACGTCTTCACCTTTTGATCTCAAATATCTTACATAGATATCTGATGGTATATAGCAACCTGCTAGATGGCCAATATGAACAGGACCATTAGCATAAATTAATGCAGCAGTAATAAGATGTCTTTTATGATTTTTCATTATTTCTTTTTTCTAATCATAGAAAAAAAATCCCACATTTCATCACTTACTTTTTCAAGATTATTAAATTGGCCAGCTCCTTTTAACCACTCACCACCATCAATAGTAATAACTTCACCATTGATGTATGAGGAAAAATCAGAAACCAAATATGCAGCTAAGTTTGCTAATTCATGATGTTCCCCAACTCTTTTTAGAGGAACTTTTTTTGAAGGATCAAATTTATCTTTCAAATCACCAGGTAACAAACGTTCCCATGCACCTTTGGTAGGAAAAGGTCCTGGAGCAATTGCATTTGATCTTATATTATATTTTGCCCACTCAACAGCCAATGATCTAGTTAATGATAAAACACCCGCTTTCGCACATGCAGATGGAACAACGTATCCCGAGCCTGTCCATGCATAAGTAGTTACTATATTAAGTATATTTCCAGATTCTTTTTGTTTTATCCATTTTTTTCCTAGCAATAAAGAAAAATTGATAGTTCCTTTTAATACTATGTCAATCACAGCATCAAATGCTCTAGTTGAAAGTCTTTCTGTTGGACTAATAAAATTACCAGCAGCATTATTTAATAAACAATCAACTTTTTTAAATTCTGAATAAGATTCATCAATTACCTTAGAAACCTGATCAGGGTTTCTTACATCACATGATATTGGCAAAACTTTACCACCAAATTCTTTCATCATATTATTAGCAACTTTTTTAAGTAAATCCTCTCTTCTACTTGTAATTACAATATTAGCTCCAAGCGTTAAAAGATACTCAGACATAGATTTTCCTAATCCAGAACCACCTCCAGTAACTATTATGGTTTTGCCATTTAAACTATTCTCTTTTAACATTCCTTTATTATTCATTATATAAAATTTAAATTGAAGAAGTAGTTACTTCTCTATTGATTTTTTTTACCAATCCTTGTAAAACACGACCAGGACCACATTCATAAAATTCTAATATTCCATCACTAATCATGTTTTGAACTGTTTGAGTCCATTTTACAGGAGAGGTTAATTGTAAAATTAATTTTTCTTTTATTTTTTCAACAGATAATTCAGAATTTGCATCATAATTTTGATATATAGAGCAATTAGGGTTTAAAAATTTTGTGTTATTAATAGCATCTTCCAATTCTTTTTTTGCAGGATCCATATATGAAGAATGAAAACCTCCTCCAACTGGTAAAACAATTACTTTGGCACCTTCATTCGATAATTCAGAAGAAATTTTATCAATACTACTTATAGACCCTGAAATAACTAATTGGCCTGGAGAATTATAATTTGCTGGAACAACATCTTCATAATTTCCGCATATTCTTTCAACTAATTCATCGGTCATACCTAATACAGCAGCCATTGTAGAATTTGATAGTTCGCAGGCTTTTTGCATTGCCCTGGCTCTTTTTATAACTAATTTGAGACCATCTTCAAAAGAAAGAGTTCCTATTGCTGTTAATGCAGAAAATTCACCTAATGAATGCCCTGCTACAGCAGAAATATCATTTATACTAGATATTTTAAATAAGATAACAGAATGTAAAAAAATAGAAGGTTGTGTAATGTCAGTTTGTTTTAAATCTTCAATTGATCCTTTGAACATTATATCTGTAATTTTAAAACCTAATATTTCATTTGCTATATTAAATAATGACTTCGCTTTTTTATTAGATTCAAATAAATCTTTTCCCATACCTACAAATTGAGAACCTTGACCTGGAAATAGAAATCCTTTCATTTTTATTTTTTTATCAAAAATAGATATAATTATTAATCTTCTAGAAATCGTCTTGAAATATCTTTTCTAGGCACATAACAAATTGTTTTTTTACCAAACCATTTATATCGATTATTTGATATTATGTCATAAAAAAAATTATTTAAAAATGTTGGTAGTACCTTAAAAATTAATAAAAACCGCAAATAAAATTTTAAAAACATTAAAATTTTAAAAAAAGCATTAGATTTTGTATAAAGTTTGTTTTTAGTAAAAAAAATTATCGAACTATGGTTTTTATTATGAATACTATGCTTATTTAAAAACCTTTTAGCAAATTTAGATTGTAACGAAGAAAAAAATAAATTTGAATTAATTTCATTATTCAATATAAAGTTTATTGAATTGCTACATAAATTACATTTCCCATCAAAGAAAATTATATTTTTATTTTTTATTTTAAAATCTGTAACCATCCTTTAATTTCATCAGTTTTTTTATTTTTATTCCATGGAGAAAAATCCAATACATCATAAGTTATTGTAGCATAAAAATAATATACTCCACTAGGTAGAAAGTTTCCATTTAAATCTCTTCCATCCCATTTAATTAAAGTGCCTTTTTCTGGGTAGTCTGATGAATTAAATAAATAGACTTCATCTCCTTCCCTATTTAATACCTTAAATGAAACGTTTAAAACAAATCGAGGACATCTCATAAAATCAAACCCAACAATTGAACCGTCGGAATAAAAAGGTGTAAACAAATCATTTTTCCCGTCAGCGTTTGGAGTAAATACATTTGGAAGTTCATAGTTAGGACAATTGTCTCTACAAAATATATTAGAGCGATCACTTTCATTTCCAGATCTATCAAGAGCAGTTATATAATAACATCCTTTAAAAGAACTCAAATTCTTATGATTAAAAGAAGTTTCAGTTGTATTTGCAACAAGTTGAAATTCACCATCAGGAATACTATCGTTATTTGAATCTTTTGGATCGGATAAAAAATAAATATTATAAGATTTGATGTCGTCAGCACATATATTATCTAATTTTGACCAATTGAATTTGTTTTCAAATGAAGATAAATCACAAGCTTTGTCAGATAAATAATTTATACAATTAAATTCATCATCTAATTCAAGATTTTGTGGAGGGCAAGGTGGAATTAAATCATTTGTTTCAGCACATGTGGATTGAGATTTGTTTAATAGTCTATAATCCCCATTTATCGATTTTGGCAATTTATCATTTTCATAAGTTCCAGAAGTTATTACAAAATAGCAGTAAAGCTTTGAATCATCAAGCGGCATTCCGTTAAATTGTCCCTGATCAGTATAATTAAAGCCATTTACAATTACATTAACCGAATCAATTAAAATTAAACTATCAGGATTTATTTGATCAACATGATTTCTATAAATATAATGTTGAGGATACTGATTTGAATTATTTGACCATGGTACATTAAATTTCCAAGATAATACTATGCTTTCTTGTTGTCCTTCAGCATCAAGTTTTACTGATGAAGTCTGAGCAGAAAAATCAATAGAGTTTTCAGTACTATCTAAAAGTTCCACTTGATAATTAAAAACTTTTTCTTTGGAGTTTAAATCCGTATCAACAAAAAATGTATCTTCCTGAATAGAGAAAGTAAATTCGTTATCATTAGAACTAAAATTATCATATCTTCTTAAAATATATTTATAAGGTTTAGGAAATAAAATTGAATCAAGACTTAAGGGAGGATGCCAGCTTACTAAAATTTCTCCTGCTTTGGTTCCAGTTTTTTCAACACTTACATTTGTCATTACTGGTGCATCAGCATCCATAATAACACATACCTCTTTAGAAGCATAGCTTGTTCCACCTTCAGGAAGCGGAAATTCAGCAACAAGTCTATAACAGTATTTAGAGCCTGGAGCTAAACCTTCACCAGAATTAGTATCAATATACTGAGTATCTCCTCCAGCATTTTCATTTATTAATTTGTAGCCTGTAATTCCAACATTACAATCTTCAGGATCAAAATCATAGCTACCTATTCTCCTCCAAATTTGAATTATTTCAACATTGCTACATGAATATTTATCCCAATTTAGCTCAACATTTCTACCTGGTAGTAATGATGCTTTAAGACCCTCGGGGGCTGAGGGAACTACTGTTATTTTCCAATTAGAAAAGTCAACCAACCTAGGACCAAAATCTGGTAAATCTGTAATTTTAAATTCTATTTCATAGGGTCTGGATCTAATATGTGAACAATCAGTTTGCCATTCGAAAAATAATTGAGACGGAGAGTCTTTAAAATCTGCAGGGTAAGGAAAATATTCTGCAGGAGATGTAAGAAATTCAAACGGTCCACCAAAAGCTTCCATTTTAACTCTATCTCCATCTGGGTCAGATCCATCTACTGTATCTTTAATTAAGGTTCCAACTTCAACACAAATTGGAGGTAATTGTTCTATAACTGGTCTTTCGTTATCAGTTTCTTCGATAATTACTTGCATATCTCTTGTTACATAACCAAGCTTAAACCATTCGTTATTAACTTTTCTCCATTCTATTACTCTAAAAGCAAAATTATATTCCCCCTTTTTGCCAGGAGCATCCCAAACTAAATCTCCTATAAGTGAATCTAAAGTGAAGGTTGGAGGACCATTTGCATCTTCATTACCTTGAGCAAAATTTTGATAAAATTCAACTGCATTTGGAAATCTATAATTTCCAACATTAAAAAGTGCATCTTGCTTTGGTATTACTAGTTCATATGATAAACTATCACCATCAGGATCAAAAGCACCTGGATTATGAATATATTTTATAGCTACAGCTCCGTTATCAATTGGCGGTATTAATAATATTGGTGTATTATTCAATCCAAAAAAAGGATCAATTAATATTTCAGTTTCTATGTAAAAAGGAGTATCAATAGAATTATCCATATTAAGGATTCCATCATTTCTATTTTGTTCAAAATAATTTACAACATATCTTCCGGGAGCCTGGAAGGTATGTACTAATTTAAATAAATTTAAAGCAACTTGATTTTCTAATAGAAATTTTTCAACTGAAATTGCACCATCCTCTAAAACTTCTACAACATTACCATCACCAAAATCAAATTTTCCACCTCCAAATTGAACATCGGAACCAGTGTCTGTATAACCAATTATTGTAAATTCATAGGTTAAACTTGTATTTGAAATTCTTTTTGCAATAATTTCTCCAGCTCGAATATGAGTAGCATAATTTTTAAATGAATAAAAAATTGAGATAATAAAGAATAAAACTATTCTTTTAAAATTCATAATATTTATTTGTAACAAAATTAATATAAAGAATAAAACTTGATACAAGTAATTACGTATAATTGGCGTTGTTGTTTTAAAAAATTAATTATAAAACTATTTTAAATAGAATAATTCCAAATAACATTTTACTTATAATTAAATAATTATTTTTTTGAAAGCAAAATATTGAGATTTAAATTTGTAATCATATTTTTAATTTGAAAGAAAAAAGAAAAATATTAAATAATGACCTTTTAACTGAAAACTGGTGGATATCACCGCTTTTAGTTTTATTAGGTTTATCAAGCTTTGTTGTTTACTCAACTTGGGCAGCGTGGCAAGGTGAACACTTTTGGTGGAGTGCTGGAAATGAGGGATTTGGTGGATATTTATCTCCTTTTTATTCTCCTACAGTTTATATTGACCCATCAAAATCGGGAGTTCCACCAATGGATCATGCACTTTTAGGAACATGGCCAGAATGGCTTTGGTGGTTACCTGGACAATCCCCTGCATGGTTAATTCTTATATTTCCATTATCGTTTAGATTCACTTGTTATTATTATAGAAAAGCTTATTATAGAGCATTTTCATTAAATCCCCCTGCATGTGCTGTTCAACCAATCAAAGGAATACCTTCAAAAGTTTCAGATATAAGTGGTGATAGAATTAAAATATTTAATTCTGGACAAAGGTATGACGGAGAAACCGGTTTACTTATATTTCAGAATATTCACAGATATGCTATGTATTTTGCAGTTATATTTATTTTTATATTAAGTTATGATGCTTTTTTAGCTTTTTTTAATAATGGAAAATTTGGAATTGGTGTTGGAACAATAATTCTAACAATTAACCCAATACTTTTAGGTTGTTATACATTTGGATGTCATTCTATAAGACATTTAATTGGAGGCAATCTTGATTGTTATTCTTGCAGTTTATATAAAGATAAGGTAAACCATAATAGCTGGAAAATCGTTACATTTTTAAATAGAAGACATCAATTATTCGCATGGTTAAGTCTAATTTGGGTTGGATTATCCGACGTATATGTTAGGTTGGTTTCGATGGGGATAATTAATGACATTAATACTTGGGGAATATAATTATGTTAGATATATCAGATATAAGAAGAATTCAATTCGATGTTCTAGTTATAGGTGCTGGAGGTGCTGGTTTATCAGCAGCCATAGCAGCATCACAAGAAAAAAATATAAAGGTTGGTCTAGTATGTAAGTCCCTATTAGGTAAGGCTCATACTGTTATGGCTGAAGGTGGTATGGCTGCAGCACTTGGAAATGTAGATAATAGAGATGACTGGAAAATTCATTTTAGAGATACGATGCGTGGAGGTAAAATGCTTAATAATTGGAAAATGGCAGAAATTCATGCAAAGGATGCACCAGCAAGAGTTAGAGAATTAGAACATTGGGGAGCTGTTTTTGATAGGACTAAAGATGGATTAATTAATCAAAGAAATTTTGGAGGGCATAGATACCCAAGATTGGCACATGTTGGTGATAGAACTGGATTAGAAATGATTAGAACTTTACAAGATCACGGAATACACCAAGGTATAGATATTCACATGGAATGTACTGCCTTAGATATAACCAAAGATAAGTCCGGTAGAGTTTCTGGAATTGTTTGTATGTATAGAGAAACAGGTGAATTCATAATTTTTGAAACAAAATCATTAATTTTTGCTACTGGTGGAGCAGGTAAATCTTGGGAAGTCACATCCAACAGTTGGGAATATACTGGTGATGGCTATGGTATGGCTTATGAAGCTGGTGCTGAATTAATTGATATGGAATTTAATCAATTTCATCCAACTGGAATGGTTTGGCCTCCTTCAGTGAAAGGAATTTTAGTTACTGAAGGTGTTAGAGGTGAAGGCGGAATTATGAAAAATAGCGAAGGAAAAAGATTTATGTTCGATTATATTCCTAAAAAGTTTGCTAATGAAACTGCAGATACTGAGGAAGAAGCTGCAAGATGGTTAAGAGGTGATAAAGATGCAAGAAGACCACCAGAACTACTAACTAGGGATGTTGTAGCTAGAGCTATAAATACTGAAGTTAAGGCAGGAAGGGGATCAGAACATGGTGGAGCATATTTAGATATTGCTACTCAAAGAAACGCTGAGGATATTAAAAAGAAATTACCATCAATGTATCATCAATTTAAAGTATTGGCTGAACTTGATATAACCAAACAACCTATGGAAGTTGGCCCTACTTGTCACTATTTTATGGGAGGTATAAAAGTAGATGCAGAATCGTCGATGACTTCCGTTGAAGGTTTATTTGCTTGCGGTGAAGCTGCTGGAGGAATGCATGGTGCTAATAGATTAGGTGGAAATTCATTATCAGATCTTCTTGTGTTTGGAAATCTTTCTGGAAGAAAAGCTGTAGAATATTCAAAAAATTTAAAATCATATCCAAATGTTAATGATGAAGACGTTAAAAATATTATCAAGAAAGCTACTTCTATTTTAAATAGAGAAAAAGGAAATAACCCTTATTTGATTCATGAAGATCTTCAAAAAAATATGCAGTATAATGTTGGAATAATTAGAAATAAAAAAGAAATTATTGATGGAATTAACACTATAGATAATCTTAAATCTCAATTTGAAAATGTTAAGGCTCCTGGATCAAGTCAATTTAATCCAGGTTGGCATGAGGCTTTAGCCCTAAGGAATCTTCTTATATCATCAGAAGCTGTTGCTAAATCTGCATTATTGAGAGAAGAAAGTAGAGGCGCTCACACTAGAGAAGACTTTCCAGATGAAAGAAAAGAATGGTTAAATTATAACATAATAAATAAGAAAGGTAAAAATGGTAAAATGGAAAGCATTAAACAAAAAAGGAATGAACCAGATGCTGAACTTAAAAGAATTGCAAACTCAACAATAGAAGAGCTTGAAAATGAAGTAAAAAAAGACCATAATAAGTTAATTTCAGAAGCATGATAGAAAGAGATTTTAAAATTTATAGAGGAGACAACGATAGAGGGGAGTTAGTAAATTATAAATGTAAGGTAACTGAAGGAATGGTGGTTCTTGATGTAATTCATAGAATACAAGCTGATTCGGCAAATGATTTAGCTTGTAGATGGAATTGTAAAGCAGGAAAATGTGGATCTTGTAGCATTGAGATTAATGGAAAGCCCAGACTTGCATGCATGACAAGAATGAATGAATTTGATGAAAATGAAAAAATAGTAATTACGCCTTTAAAATCTTTTCCTGTTCTTAAAGATATAGTGTCAGATGTGTCTTGGAATTATGAACAAAACAAAAAAATTATCCCTTTTTCTCCATCCAAAAAAGATAAAGAAAAAGACTTTGTTATGATGCAGAAAGATGTTGATAGAGTCCAGCATTTCAGAAAATGTATAGAATGTTATTTATGCCAAAACATGTGCCATGTTTTAAGAGATAATGATGGAAAAGAAAAATTTTCTGGGCCAAGATATATGACACGACTGGCCAGTCTTGAAATGCACCCAATGGATAAAGCTGACAGAATTGGTGATATTAAAGATGTTCATGGGTCAGGAATGTGCAATATTACTAGATGTTGCACCGAAGTTTGTCCAGAAGAAATTCAAATTACTGATGATGCAATTATACCTTTGAAGGAAAGAGTAATTGATAGATTTTATGACCCTATAATGATTTTTTTCAGAAAAATTTTTGGAAAAAATTAGTAAAATTAATTTCTAATTTAATTTCATCTTTTCTAATGAAATTCCCTTAGTTTCTGGCATAAGTTTAAAAACAAATACAAGTTGAAACACCATCATTATACCAAAGAAGTAAAATATTACTCCAGGATTATTACCTAATATATTTATGATATATGGAGTGACTGCAGTTATGAATGCCGCAAAAACCCAGTGAGTTGCTGTTCCAAAAGATTGTCCTTTAGCTCTATAATTATTAGGGAAAATTTCTGAAATAAATACCCAAATTACTGTTCCTTGTCCTATTGCATGTGAAGCTACAAAAACAAGAATAAATGATAACAATAATGATGAATTTAAATTATACAAAAAACAAACTCCAATTGAAAATAAACTAATAATATATCCAATTGATCCAATGTACATTAAAAATTTTCTACCATAGTTATCTATAAGTCTTAATCCAATCATAGTAAAAATAAGGTTTATCAAACCTATCGATACAGAACTGTATAAAGAATCAGAAGTTCCTAGACCAGCAGTTTCTAAAATTTCAGGCGCATAATAAAGAACAAAATTTATTCCTGAAAGTTGATTGAAAAAAGCAATTAAAAAAGCTAATAAAATAGGAAATCTATAATTTTTAAAAAAATTATTTTCTTTTGATTTACTTGATATTGAATTTTCTATTTCAATTATTTTTTTATCAACTAAATTAGATTGATATATCTGAGATAAAATATTTTTAGCTCTTTTTTTATCTTTTTTAAAAAGAATTAGCCATCTAGGACTATTGGGTATGTAAAAAACAAATATTATATAAATAAAGGCAGGTATAGCTTCTACTCCCAACATTAACCTCCAATCTATTCCTCCTCCAACACCTTGTAATAAATAATTTGAGAAGTATGCAATTAGAATTCCAAAAACTATATTAAACTGATATAGGGCCACCAGCTTACCCCTGTTCTCTTTATTAGAAATTTCGGATATATATGTAGGAGATGCTACTGTTGATGCTCCTACTCCTATTCCTCCTATAAATCTAAAAAATGAAAATGAATAGGGGTCTTGTGCTAATGCTGACCCTATAGCAGAAGTAAAAAACAAAATACCTATCCAAATCAAAGTATTTTTTCTTCCTATTTTATCACAAGGTATAGAACCAAATATTGAACCAATAACTGTTCCCCATAATGCCATTGACATAATGAATACACCATGAAAAATAGGTGAAGTATTCCAAAGCTCCTTTATAGGCAAATTTGCTCCAGAAATTACAACTGTATCAAAGCCAAAAAGGAATCCAGCCAAAGCAACTGAAAAACTCCATATATATCTTTTTTTGTCTATCATTTAATAATGAATATTTTTACTAAAGTAAATATTTTAAAACTAATTTATAAAATAAAATTATGTTATGGGGAATAGACCTAGGAGGAACTAAAATTGAAGGTTTAGTATTAGAATCTTATGATAATCCTAAAGAAGTTTCTAGAATAAGAATTAATACTGAAGCTGAAAAAGGTTATTATCATGTCTTAAATAGAATTAAGGAATTAGTTTTAAAACTAAAAAAAGATTCTGGAGATGAACCAAAAAAAATTGGAATAGGAACTCCTGGCACAATTGATCCTAAAACTAAATTACTTAAAAATTCAAATTCAACTAACCTAAATAATAAACCGATAAAAATAGATCTTGAAGATATTTTAAATCTAAAAATAAAAATAGAAAATGATGCAAATTGTTTTGCATTAGCAGAAACTCATTTTGGATCTGTAAAAGAAATAATCAAAAATCCTAAAGTAGTTTTTGGTGTTATTATGGGTACAGGAGTTGGAGGTGGAATAGTAGTTGATGGAAAAAGTATTTTTGGCCATCAAGGTATTGGAGGAGAATGGGGGCACACAATAATTGAACAAAATGGTGAAAAATGTTATTGTGGAAAAACTGGATGTGTAGAAACAGTAATTTCTGGACCTGCGTTAGAAAAATATTATAACATATTATCAAATAAAAAACTATCATTAAAAAAAATATACTCTTTGTATAAAAAAAAAGATACTCATGCAACTAAAACAATAAATAGAATGTTATTTAATTTTGGTAAGGGTATATCTAATGTAATAAATATAATTGATCCCGATATAATTGTAATTGGCGGGGGATTAAGTCACATAAATGAAATTTATAATCCAAATTTAAATTTTGTTAAAAATTTCGTATTTAATCCAACATTTAAAACTAAAATCATTAAACCTAAACTTGGAGATAGTGCTGGAGTTTATGGAGCAGCATACTTATAATTTAAATATATAATCAATTGACCTTTGAAATAAAAAATTTATTTGACTATATCCTCAAAAATCAAAAAGAAAGCTTTGTTTTAGCATCTGTTGTATTATTAGAAGGATCCTCCTATAGAAAACCAGGAGTTAGAATGTTAATAAGTTCTTCTAATAAATCTTTTGGAAATATAAGTGGAGGATGTGTTGAAAAAGATATAATCATAAAATCTAAAAAAGTTTTTGAATCTAATATTCCTAGGGTTATTAAATATAATGGTACTTTACGTTTAGGATGTGAAGGAATCTTAACTATTCTATTAGAACCTATTAAATTGGAGGAAAATCTTATAAAAGATTTTTATTCTTCTATTAAGGATAGAAAAAATATAATTTTCAAATCATATTTTACTGATGATGAAATATCAAATAAAAGCTTTGGAAGCGTAATTCAAATTCAAAATAAAACTTTTAAGCTTAGAAAGTCATTTATTATAAAATCTGATAAAAAAATTCAGGAATATACTCAAAAACTTAATCCTATTTTTAAATTATTAATTTTTGGTGCCGAACATGATTCAGTGGAACTCTGTAAAATAGCTTCAATCATTGGTTGGGAAGTAACAATTATTGCACCACCTGATGAAGATAAAAGTATTGAATTTTTTAATGGAGCATCTTTTTTTCTTAATCCAACATTTGATAAGATTGATCCAAATATTGTAGATAATAATTGTGCCGTAATTATCATGACTCATAGTTTCAATAGAGACATACAATATTTACTAGCATTAAAAGAAACATTCCCAAAGTATTTTGGAATTCTTGGACCAAAAAAAAGAAAAGAAATGGTACTAGAAAAGTTTTTAGAATTTTATCCTGATTGTTCAATAAAATTTTTAGAACAGATAAAAGGACCAGTTGGTTTAAATATAGGATCAGAGACCGCAGCAGAAATTTCAATTTCAATTATATCAGAAATACTTAAAATTATAAGGAAAATGGATGGTATTTCTCTTTCAAAAAAACTAAAAAGAATTCATGAGTAAAATCTCTCAAATCCTTATTGCAGCAGGCGAATCAAAAAGAGTTGGCAAACCTAAACAGCTTCTAAAGTGGAGATCTGAAACATTAATAGAGAATCAAATCAGAACATTATTGAAAACAAAAGAAAATACTTATGTTGTACTTGGAGCGTATTTCAATGAGATTTTTGATGTTATTAAAAAATATCCAATAAAAATTTTTCGCCATAAGAATTGGAAAAACGGAATGGGTTCATCTATAGCTTTTGGCTTAAAAGAATTATTAAGAGAATCTAAAAGTTATGAGGGGTTTCTTATTTCATTATGTGATATGCCATTAATTGAAGTGAATCATTTTAAAAAATTAATAAAAAATTTTAATATTAATAAAAATGAAATTATTGTTTCAAAATCAAAACATGGAATAATTGGTGTTCCTGTAATATTTCCAAAAATCTTTAAAAATGAATTAATAAAACTTAATGAAGACGTAGGAGCAAAAGAAATTATTAATAAATATAAAGTAAGTACAAATGAAATTCTTTGTGATGACTTGGAAGATATTGATACCATTGAATGTTATAATAAAATAATTAAAAAAATCAACCACCAATAGTAATCATACTTCTATTTTTCTCATGTTTTTTAAAATTTTCAAAAACTTCTGAGGCTTCCATTCCTGATCTGATAAGTTTTTTTGATAAAAGTAATTTCTGAATTAAATGATGAATTTCTTTTCCATTCCTTAAGGGTGTTAACAAATCAATTTCTTTACTAGAAAATAAACAATTTTTAATTTTTCCATCCGCTGTAATTCTAATTCTATTGCATTGATCACAAAATGGATTTGTTACAGTACTAATAATTCCAAAAGAACCAATAAATCCTCTAATTTTATAGTTTTTTGAAGTCTGATGGTCAATTCTTTTTAATTCTAACAAATTATTCTTACCATAATGTTCAATTATTTTATTTAAAATTGATTGCATAGAAACAATTTTATTTTTTTTCCATTTATTACCACTAAAAGGCATAAATTCTATAAACCTTAATGATATATTTCTTTTTCTAGTAAAATTTATAAAATCAATGATTTCATCGTCATTAGTACCTTTTATTAGTACTGCATTTATTTTTAGTTGAAATTTATTTTTAATAAGTAATTCTATATTATTCATAACTCTAGAAAAATCATTTCTTAATGTAATGTCTTTAAACTTTTTACTATTAAGTGTATCAAGGCTTACATTAATTGACTTTAAATTGTGTTTCTTAAAAAGATTGATATACCTGTCTATTAAAACAGCATTTGATGTTAATGATAAACTTGAAGGAATTTTAGATAGATTTTCTAAAATTTGAGGAAAATCTTTTCTAACTAATGGTTCTCCTCCTGTTAATCGAATTTTATTTACACCATTTTTAACAAAAAGATTTGCTATTGAAAATATTTCATCTTTATTCATTAAGTTTTCCTTGGGTGATAATTTAATCCCATCCATTGGCATACAATATATACATCTAAGATTACATCTTTCTGTTAATGAAATTCTTAGATAAGTGTGATTTCTGCCAAAACTATCCACTAATAAATTATTGATTTTTTTCATGAGGAATATTTTTTAAAATCTCAAAAGAATGTAAAACCCATGGAAATATTGATAATATTGAATCTTCTACTCCTTTAACTGAACCTGGTAAACAAAGAATTAAACATTCATCTATTAAACCTGCAACACTTCTTGATAGCATAGAAAAATGAGTTTTTTGTTGACCATAACTTCTAATTTTCTCTTCTATACCTGGGATTCTTTTGTGAAGCAAAGGAATTACTGCTTCAGGGGTTACATCTCTTTTTGATAATCCGGTTCCACCAGTAATAATAATTATATTATTATTCGAAATTAAATCATTTATAGTTTTTTGGATTAAAAGCTTATCATCTGAAATTATTTCTTTTTTTAAGATATTTATTTTCCAATTAGTTAAAAGCTCTATAATTTTTTCTCCAGATTTATCAATATTTTTTTTCAAAGAAACTGAATCTGAACAAACAATAATTGAAGCATTTATATTATTGATATTTAATTTATAATCAGACTTACCTCCTTTTTTAGAAATCAATTTTATAGATAATATTTCAACATTTTCATCAATCGGTTTAAGCATATCATAAATATTTAATGCTACTACACTAGCTCCATGCATAGCTTCAACTTCTACTCCAGTTTTATAAATAGTTTTTATTTTACAAAATATTTTTATTTCAAGATCATTTATCTCAAATTCTATCTTTGCATTTTCAATTGGAATAGGATGGCAATTAGGTAATAATAAATGGGTATTTTTTATACCTAATAAGCCAGCTGTTTTACTGACTTCGAATAAATTTCCTTTTGGAACTTTATTTTCTTTTATAATACTTATTGTATCAAGTGTACTAACCTTAACAATAGCCAATGCTTCAGATTCTCTTAATGATGTATTTTTATCAGAAATATCAATCATAATTATTTATTTTTTTTCCATTGATATGAATCATCTTCAAAGATTTCTTTTCCAAATATAGGAGCTTTTCGTTTTATTTTTCTAACTATTTTTTTCAATAAATCATTTAAATTCTTTTTATGTTTTCCAGAGATAAATACAAAGAAACATATTTCACCAACCTTAACTTCACCTAAACTATGATAAATATGCATACATTCAACTTCATTTTCATTTAAAATTTTTTCTTTAATGTTATGAGCAACTTTGTTAGCCATTTCTTTTTGAGCAGAAAAAATCAATGAAATAACTTTTTTTTTATCTATAAAATCTTCTCTTACTTGACCTAAAAATATTTCATGTGCGCCAACTTTGGTTTTAACACTATGATTCTTTATGGAATTAGATATAAAATCATATGGAATTGATCCATCAATGAAAATGTTTCTTATCTTTTTTTTCATTTAACCAAAATTTAAATTTATCAGCACCTTCATTTAAACTATAAGTTTTTATGTTAAATTTCTTTTTACTCATATGAGATGCGAGCAAACTTCTTTTTCCAGAAGCACAAAAAAAAATTATATTTTTATTTTTTGATATTTTATTTACATTATTTTCAATTGATTCAAAGGGGATTTTTAATACTTTTTTATTATTTATTATTGGTTTTTCATCTAAATTCCTAAGGTCTACAAATATCTTTCTTTTGATCTGATGAATTTTATCAATGGAAATTAAATATTGATTTAAGTTTTCAAAAGCTGAACTATCATTTAAATTATTAAATGTTTTTTCATTTATATCAAATAATTTGAATTCATTTTTAAATAAATCAATAATCATAATCTTACCGGATAAAACATCATTATCATTTAAAATAATTTTAATAACCTCATTTGCTTGAAGAATACCTAAAATACCTGGTAATGTTCCTAAAACACCCACATCATTACAATTTAAAATACTACTACTATCGTTAATACTTGGAAATATTGATCTATAAGTTGGGCCGTTTTTATAATTAAAAACGGAAAGTTGACCTTGGTTTTTATATAAAGCAGCATATACATGAATTTTATTTAATTTTTTTGTTGTATCACAAATGAGATATCTGGATAATATATCATCTGTACAATCAATTATAATTTTATACTTAGATACTAATTCAAGAGCGTTTTTTTTATTAAAAGATTCATCATATACATCAACTTTTATCTTAGAATTAATTTTATTTATATAATTTTTAGCTGAAATAACTTTTTTACTTCCGATATCTTTTTCAAAAAATATTGACTGTCTATGTAAGTTTGATAATTCAACAACATCATAATCTATAATACCAATTTTTCCTACACCAGCTCTTGATAAATAATCAATGACAGGCGAACCTAAACCACCACATCCAACTATTAAAACATTAGATTTTAATATTTTTTTTTGGCCAATCTCTCCTAATAAATCTAATTTAATTTGTTTAATATATCTTTCCATATTATCCTCCAGAAAATGGAGGAAAAATATCTATTTTACCCTCCTTAATATAGCATTTGTTAGATTTTAACTCATTATTTTGAGCAATAGAAAATGTAAAACCATTAAGTATGGGATATAGTTTAAGGATTTTAGTATTTAAACAATTTATGGTTTTGCCATTAATATTAATTGTTTCTTCTTCTTTATTAACAAGATCAATTAATTGGCCATAATACTTTACGTTTAATTTCATTTAAATAAAAATTAATTTAATTGAAGCAATAAATAAAACTATTGATAATAAATATTTCAATATTTTGTTATTCCATTTTCTACTACCATAAAAACTACCAATTAAGGCTCCAATAATAGCTAAAATTAATAAAATAAAAGAATTATTTGATGGATGTATTTTAGAAAAATATAGTCCAAAAAAACCTGAAATTGAATTAAAAAAAATGAACAATGCAGATACACCTGCAGCAGTTTTAACGTCACCCCATTTTAACAATAATATTAAAGGAGTCAGTATTATACCTCCACCTATACCAATTAATCCAGAAAAAAAACCAATTAGAGTACCAAAAATAACTGATATAAAGTAGTTAATTTTTTTTTTAATTTTTATATCATCATGATTATAAAGAAATTTAGTTGCAGCAAACAAAAGAAAAAAGCCCAATATATTTTTATATATATCAACATCAATTATTAGATTTCCTCCTATAAATGCTGCTGGTATTGAACCTAAAGCAAATGATAAAAATAATTTTTTATTAAAATGATTAAACCTATAATAATTGTAAAATGCTATTCCAGAAACAAAAATATTCAATAATAAAGCAGTTGATTTTATTTCAATTACAGGAAATAAAAATAAGCTCATCAAAGCTAAATAACCACTAGCTCCTCCGTGCCCTACACTAGAAAAAAGCATTGAAACAAAAGGTATTAAAATATATAAAAATATCAGCTGATCTGGCATAATTCTAAATTAAGATAATATCAACTTTACTATTCGCTTTTAAATTTTTTTTACCTTTTTCTAGATGAATTAAACAATTTGCATTAGTAAAACCTATTATCTTAAAAGATTTTTGATGATTCAATGATATCACTTTATTATCCTCATAATAGCCTTTTAAGAAAATATCTCTCTTTTCATCATACTTTAATGGATGCTTTAAGTAAACACTAAACTTATGAGAGAAGTTATTTTTTTTTGTCCCCATTAGTTTATAAATAAAGTTTTTTACGTAAATATGATAACAGGTTAGAGTCGATCCAGGATTTCCAGGTAATGCAAAAACAAATTTATTATTTTTTCTTCCAAAGAATAATGGTTTTCCTGGTTTCTGATTTACTTTGTAAAATAATTGTTTTATTCCAACCTTATTTAAGCATTCTTTAACGAAATCATATTTTCCAACGGAAATTCCTCCTGAAATAATTACTAAATCTGAAATTAAAAAAGCCTTTTTAATTGAATCAAAAGTATTTTTTTTATTATCTCTTGCTTTGTAAAAATTGAAATTTGTTATTCCATTCATTTTCAAAACATTTTCTAATAGTATACTGTTTGAATCATAGACTTGTCCGGGCTTTAATTTTTTATCTGAGGAAATTAATTCATTACCTGTAATAAGTATTGATATCTTAGGCTTTTCATAAACTTTAATTTTTTCAATTCCTAAACTACTCATCAGAGCTAAACTTGCTTCATTTAATAAAAATCCTTTTTTTAAAACTATTTCTCCTTTTTTTATTTGATCACCCTTCTCTCTGATATTAGAATATAATTTTGGCATTTCATTTAGTTCGATATTATTATTGTTTTTAAAAACAACTTTTTCTTGAATAACAACTGATTTAACTGAATCAGGAACATGGGCACCAGTGAAAATTCTAATTGCTTCACCTTCATTTATTTTTTTTTTCAAAATAATCACCAGCTTTTATCTCCCCTACTACCTTATATTTTGATGATTGTATGTCAGACAATCCATATCCATCCATTGATGATTGTCTAAAGCTTGGTAAAGATATTGGTGCAATTAAATCATGACTTAAAACATATCCCAAAGCATTATTTGTTGAGATGAAAACACTATTTTTCAATCTAATTTTTTGTGAATAAACACATTTCAAAGCCTTTTCTACACTAATCATTTAAATGTTATTCTATTATAAATTAAGATAAGCTATAAGGCTGGTTATAATATCTTATACCATTAGCTTGATACATAGCATTAGCCAGAGCTGGAATTACTGAAGGATAAGGAGGCTCTCCTAAACCTGTAGGATCAATATTATTTTTAACAAAATAAACTTCAATATTTTTAGGAGATTCACTGTGTCTTATTAATCTATATTTATTAAAGTTATCTTGTAAAGGAACACCATTTTTGAAAGTAATTTCACTAAACATGGAATGACCAATTCCATCTACAGTCCCACCTTCAACAAGATTTTTTGCAGCATCTGGATTAACAACAATACCACAATCAACTGCACAATAAACTTTATCTATAATCTGCTTTCCATTTTTAATTTTTATATCAACAACATTTGCAACATATGATTTATGACAATAATAAGCAGAAACTCCTCTAAAAACATCAGGTTTTTTTTCATTCCATCTTGATTTTTCTTTAACTAATTTCAAAACTCCAGCATATCTTTTAGCATCATAATCATTTTTATTTCCAACAGGGGAAGTTATGGCATTTTCAAAAAGTTCTAATCTGAAATCAAGTGGATCTTTATCAATAAATTCAGCTAATTCATCAAGAAAAGATTGTTCAGCTGAAGCTGCAAAATTGGACCTAGGTGCTCTAAAAGCACCTGTAGTGATATTTGATGTAACACTCCATGATTCTGCAAGAAAATTTTTAATTGTTCCTGCTGGAAACCTGTTGGCATATAGTGAACTTTCAGGAATACCTCCAGATCTTATATGTATTGCTGTAACTTCATTTTTTTTATTTATAGAAGCTCTATAAATAACATGATAAGTAGGTCTATAAGTTCCAGTTGTCATATCATCCTCTCTTGAATAAATCAATTTAATAGGAGACTTAACTTTTTTTGAAATTACCGCAGCCTCTAATAAAAAATGACCATAAAGTCTTCTTCCAAATCCTCCACCCATACGTGTCATCATGATATCAACTTTTTCCTTAGGTAAATTAAATCTATCTGAAATTGTGGTTTCTAAATATTCAGGTGTTTGAATTGGTCCAACAAGCCTTGCAAAATCATCTGTAACATCAGCAAAAAAATTCATAGGTTCCAATGTATTATGAGCTAAAAAAGGACATGTATACGTTTTCTCAATAATTCTATCCGCTTCTTTAAATGCTTTTTCTGGATTTCCATCTCTTCTTATAACTTTTTGTTTTTTTGAAGACATTTCTTTCATAATTTGATAATGATCTTCAGTACTTTCTAATTTAGATGGAAGAACTTTCGTGCCCCCTCCCCATCCTTTTACTTCATAAGTGACTTCTCCAGCATCTTCCCATTCAACTTTAACAGCTTCTTTAGCTTTCATAACTTCCCATGTAGAGTTACCAACTATAGCAATTTGAGTTGTATGAGCACTAACGTCAAGAGAACCTTTTAACTGTCCATTTTTATAATTATCGAATTTAAAAATATCTTTAATTCCAGGCATTTTTAATGCATTAGAAGAATCGAATGATTTTAATTTTTTACCGAAAGCAGGAGGATGAATTATCATTGCAGTCAAGGTGCCTTCTTCAAAATAATCAATTCCAAAAAGAGGTTTCCCAGTAATAATTTTTTCATTATCAACATTTTTTCTTGATGTTCCTATTATTTTAAATTCAGAGATATCTTTTAATTCTACCTCTTTTGGAACTTCCATCTCAGAAGCAAGAGAAGCTATTTCTCCATAACCCATCTGACTCTTTGAATTTTTATGATATAATATTCCTTTATCAGTAGATATTTCAGAAACAGGTACATCCCAAAACTTTGAAGCAGCAGATTTCAAAATTTCCCTGGCAGTAGCACCAGCCATTCTGAGTGGTTTCCATGAGCTAGAAATTGAGTTACTTCCACCAGCTATTTGTCTTTTAAAGATATCTGTATTTAACGGAGCTTGTTCAACAATAACATCTTTCCAGTCAATATCTAGTTCTTCAGCTACTAACATTGGCATAGAGGTTTTAACGTTTTGACCTATTTCAGGATTTGGAGACATTATACTAACAAGACCATTTGCTCCAATCTTAACGTATCCATTTATTTCAAACCATTCATTAGGGATATTTTTATAGTCATTTTTGGAAAAATCACAAGATGCTAACCAATTAAAACCTAAAAACATTCCACCACCAGAAAGTGCACTTAATTTAAAAAAAGATCTTCTTCCAATATAAGTTTTTAGTTTTGGCATAATATTATTTTTTTGATTTAGCAGCAGCTTTTATTGCTTTTTTAATTCTCGTATATGTTCCACATCTACATATATTACCATTCATAGAAGCTTCAATTTCTTCATCTGATGGATCAGGATTTGAATTAATTAAAGAGCTCGCTTGCATAATTTGACCTGCTTGACAATATCCGCATTGAGGTACGTCATTTTCAATCCAAGCTTTTTGAACAGGATGGTCTCCCTTCTCAGATAAGCCTTCAATTGTAGTAATAGAAGATTTTCCTACCATCGCAATAGGTAGCTGACATGATCTTGTAGCAACATCATTTAGGTGAATTGTACAAGCTCCACACTGAGCAATCCCACAACCATATTTTGTTCCAGCTAAATTTAAGTTATCTCTCAAAACCCATAGAATAGGTGTAGAAGGATCAACATCTATTTGATGTTTTTTTCCATTAACATTTAATTCAAACTTTGCCATTCTTTAAATATAAAAAAAAAAAATAAACCTATTTATTAGTTTTAAATTAAATCTAAATAACCATATCTTGTTTAAATTAAATCTAAATAACCATATAAAGATATGTATTAACTTTTTGAGGGAATGAAAAATCAAAGTCAAATAACTTTTCATCATAAACGATTCTTCCAGGAGTATCAGTTTTATTTGGCTTATTATTAAACTGCACCATCCTACCCTTTATATCCTCTTGACCATAAACTTTCACAAAGAGTAAAATTAAAAATATTAGTAAAAAGTTTTTAGACATAAAAGTCAATATTAATAATACATCAATTTAAAACAAATTATACAAAATTTGAATTATTCAGTACCAAAGGTGGGAATCGAACCCACACTCCCGAAGGAACGCGATTTTGAATCGCGCGCGTCTACCAGTTCCGCCACTTTGGCAATAAAACAAAAATA
>MDSZ01117570.1_pt1 | contig 27986 bp, 14 predicted proteins | sample 811201 | NCBI WGS metagenome assembly MDSZ01 (sample SAMN05326647, study PRJNA326480) | marine metagenome | isolation source: seawater | place: Indian Ocean: North | collected 2010 | reverse complement strand
TTTTCTTCTTCTTCCCTTTTTTCTTTCTTTCTTTTTTTGTCTTCTTCTTGGGGAAAAAACACCGTACTAAAATAACGGTGTGACAAAAAGACGTCGTCGTAATACTACCACCAAAAAGAAGAAGGGCAAAAGAACGACGCGCACCATCATCGACAACGCCGTAGTCTGTGTCGTCTTCCGCTTTGACGTCCACCACCACCACCACCCTTTGTTGCACGCCGAACGAGGACGAAGGCAACGACGACCAAAACGACGACACCGTCCATCGTCGTCGTCCTCTCTTTTTTTCTGTGCGACGAAAAAGGACGACTTTGACGACCAAAACGATGATGACATCATGAACGGAGACGACTCTGTCGACGACTCCGAAGAAAACGCGCGGAGAGTCGCCGCCATCGAGGCGCTGGTCTCGAAATTCGCGGACGACACGGTTCCAACGATGCGCGTGGAACAAGTTCTGGAGATTTTGGAGCGAGACGACGACGAGAAACCACGCCGCACGGTCGTCTTTTTGGACTGTCGCGACGCGGAAGAACGAGCGGTGTCGGTTATTCCAGGCGCGGTGAGCGAGTACGACGACGACGACGACGGAGACGAGGACGGGAAAGAGACGATCGTGATATGTTACTGCACGATCGGATACCGGTCGCAGAAGAAAGTGCAAGAACTGAAGAAACGAAATCCGGATGTAAAAGCGTACAACTTATCCGGTTCGATCGTCGCGTGGACGCACGACCCGAGAGCGCCGGCGTTGGTCGACCCGAAGACGGGGAAGGAGACGAAACGAGTGCACACGTACGGAAAGACGTGGGCGTTGCAACGGAAAGATTACGAAGCCGTGGTACACAAAGCACCACTCTTTTCCATCGTTAAAGGTTTGTTCAAGAAAAAGTAATAAGGGAACGTCGAACGCGGAACGCCATAACACCACCCAAAAAACCGTGGTATATAATAATAACAGACGAAAATGCACTCCACAATTTTTTCGTCGAACACGTTTGTGTCGACGCGCACAACTCGAAGGACACGCAGAAGAGGCGCTTCTTCTGTCTTCGTCTCTCCCCTTTCTTTCGTTCTTTCTCTTTCTCTCTCTCTCTCTCTCTCTCTCGGCAAAGAGCATCGAGCATTTGCACGACGAGTCTTCTTGGAACGATTCTTCTTTGACGAACTCGATTCCAATTGAAGCGCGATTACGCAGCAACAGATATAGACGCTAAAAAAATGGGCATCGCGTGGAGCAAAGAGCACTATCGAGTGCCAAAAGAGGAGTGTCTCTCAGATATTTACGGTTCAGACGATTCAAATCTACTCGATGACGTTAAAGTGAGATATAACAAACTCATCGATGCCTTCAAGGAACAATTCAGTGAACCGCCGCAAACTATCGCGCGGTCGCCGGGGAGAGTAAATTTAATTGGAGAACATATCGATTACGAAGGGTACTCGGTGTTGCCGATGGCGATTGGTTTGGACGTCGTGGTTGCCGTGAAGGTAGTTTTGGAAGAAAATGAAGAGAAAGAGGCGAATAAGGCCATACTATCGATTGCGAACGTGAACGGCGAGACGTATACACCGAAAGAGTTCGCGTTCGATCACACACAAGACGTGGACGTGAAAAGTCACCACTGGACGAATTACGTTTTGTGTGGGTTTAAAGGTATCTTTGACCAGTTGGAGAAACAGAACAGGTTGGATAAAATTTTAGAGAGTGCGTTTATGAAGCGCGTGAAGAAGGTGATGGTGATGGTGGACGGTAGAGTGCCGTTAGGGAGCGGGTTGTCCTCTTCATCGGCTTTGAATTGCGCCGTGACGGTGGCATTGATGGAAGCGCTCGAGTTGAGTTTTACGAAAGGAGAGTTGTCCGATATGACGTGTTTATCCGAACGATATTCTGGGACGCAAAGCGGCGGGATGGATCAAGCGATTTCCATCATGGGCGAAAAAGATTTGGCCAAGAGAATTGATTTCAACCCGATTGGTGCGGTGGACGTGCCATTACCGAAAACTTTGACTTTTTTGATTGGAAATAGCTGTGCTGTGAGTAAGAAAGCCGAATCTGCGCACAAGCATTACAACTTGCGCGTCGTCGAGTGCCGATTGGCGGCGATTTTGATGGCAAAACATTACGGCGAAGATATCGAAAAGGCAAAAACGAGAGTGACGTTGAGAGAGGTCGCAGATTTGTATTGCAACAAAGGCGATTTGTGGACCGCTTTAGGCGCCGCAAGAAAAGCGTTGAACGAGGGAAGTTACACGAAGAAACAGTTGGAAAATGACGAAGGTCTTGGCGATTTACGGAAAATTTTCGATTGCGAAAACAACGAAGCCTTTAACGTCGTGTTGCAAAAGAATGACGCATTTAAACTCAGAGTACGAGCTCAGCACGTGTTTTCCGAAGCGAGAAGAGTTCATGAGTTTCAAAAGATTTGTGATGGTCAATCGTTCCATTTTACAATTTCCGGTCCAATATACAAGCAATGGTGCAAGACCATCGGCTTCGAAGCAGACATTGGCGTCGCGTCGGACGACCCTACGAAAGATTTCGTCCACCCGATGTACGGTATGGGCAAAGAAAGCGCTCTTGCCAAACTCATGCATCTTTCGCACGAGAGTTGCAAAAATCAGTACGAGTGTTCGTGCGACGAGTTGGACGAGTTGGTGAACGCGTTTATGGATGCGGGAGCAGTCGGCGCGCGATTAACCGGCGCCGGATGGGGTGGGTGCGTCGTCGCGGTGTGCGAAAGTAGTTGTGCCGAGAATATTTTAGCTGAGGTGAAGAAGACGTTTTACGAGAAACGATTTCAATCGGGAGTAGCGAACAAAGCGGATGAGGCGAGTTTATTGTTCAAAACCGCACCGAGTGCCGGTGCAGCGATATTGCACTACGACGACGAGAAAGGCGTGGTTGTATAAATGCATTAGCATATACTTTGGTATGGTACAACATCAACAACTATACTATCGTTGGCGGTACTTTGTACATTTTTTTACGCCAACAGAGCTTCTTTTTGATACATATTTCGTAACTGCCCACAAGCAGCGGCAGCATCCAAACCTCTCGTTTGCCGAACGCTCGTCGGCACGTTGTTTTCCTCCAATATTCTTCGAAACTGATCGATCGCCTGTTTTGTTGGCCTTTTAAAGTCTGAATCATCCACCGGATTATAAGGAATCAGATTCACGTGACTGGCTAGGTTCTTCTTGAACAAAACGTTGGCCAATTCCTTCGCATGTTCTTTCTGGTCGTTCACGCCGGCTAAAAGCGTGTATTCAAACGTAACTCTCCTCCCGGTGGCGTTAAAATACGCCACGCAATCGTTCAAAATATCCTCGAACGAATACGATCTCGCGCTTGGGATGATTTCTTCTCTGATTTTCTGATTTGGCGCGTGTAAACTCACCGCCAACACGCACTGCATTTCGTAACTCGCCAGTTTCTCCAAAGCGCCGAAAACACCCACGGTCGATATCGATATGTGTCGCATTCCAATCCCAATCTCTTTGTTCAAAAGTTCTGCCGCTTTCACCACGTTTGGCACATTCAACATCGGCTCCCCCATTCCCATAAACACGACGTTACTCACCCTCTTTCCGAACTCCTCCTCTATCGCCATCACCTGATCGATAATCTCGCGCGCGGTTAAATTTCTATAAAACCCACCTTTGCCAGTCGCGCAAAACTCGCACCTCATCGGGCACCCAACTTGACTACTCACGCAACACGTCAATCGACTTTTCCCGTACTCGTTGCTCGGCATTCCAACCGTTTCTACGATGCGATTATCGTCCAATTTCATTAACAGTTTCGTCGTCCCGTCCGAGGCGTTTTTTTTCGCGTACACCTCGTTCCTCCCGATTCTAACCCCCAGCCCATCCCATGTTTCTCGCGTCTCTTTCGGCAATTGCGTCACGTCCATGATTGATTTCACTCGTCGTTTGTATATGAAATCTTTGATTTGTTTCCCTCGGAACTTTTGCGTCCCGTTGCGCTCGCACCATTGTTTCAGTTCGTTTTCCGTTAAGCCCAACAAGACCGTGTGCTCTTCTGTAGACGCTTTCTCCATCGCATCCTTTTGCGCCGTTTTCACGACGTCTCGATCCTTTTCGGTCCACCTGCCCGGTCGAATCCCCGGGTTGCGCGGTACCGAGACGACGTCGTAATCGAATCGCGCCTCTTCCTCCGGGACCAACTCAGGTGAATCCTCCCCTCTCTTTGTGGCGGCTGCCGCTTTGTGCCCCCGCGCTTTCGACGGACGAGACCTAGGCACGACGCGAAACGACGACGACGACGACGACGACGACGACGACGACGAGAATAATAACGACGACGACGACGACGCGACGTTGAGTTTTGTCGTAAACATGCGTGTCGGTGCCTTCCCGGTTCCTCTTGTGTGTGCGCACAGAAAGTCGCGCTTTAATTTTGTCAAAAAATCCAATTGGACGAAATGAATTTTGGTCAAAAAATTAAGAAGCTCTGAGCGCTCTTACTCTTCGCGACTCGCGCCGACACCGCGCGTTCATTTTGAACCGGGTTTCGTATAATACTCGAAGATTCGAATCGACTCGTTCTCGACGTTTTCGTTCGTCGGCGAGATTTTTGGCTCGCATGGCGAGAAGATCGGCGTGGAGGTCTTCGTCGAAGGACGTCGACGGCGTATCTTTGACGTCCTCGACGGCGCGCGGAAGAGGAGGAGAGCGGCGAGCAAAGTAGAAGGCGTCGTCGAGGAGAGAGGCCGTGTTTCTTGCCGTGTACTCTTCTTCGATCACGTCGAAATCATCAAATGAGTCGTCGGAAAGGGTCGGTAACAAATCTTCGTGCGTTTCAGTGCCGTTCGAATCGAGGATGGCGGCAAAGCGATGCCGCACGCGATAGCCTCGGAACGCAGCTTGAATACGAATCGCGTATTTTCCAAGCCGTTTTCTCTCGGCGTGCGAGCGGAAAATTTTTTGAATGAGTTCAACTGCTCGCTTACGTTTGCATATCCATCTCACAGCGCATGCTTGTACCACACTAACTTTTCGCCTGAGGATGGTATACTCGCGCGTGGCAATGAATCGTTTGACGTGCGTTTGGATGAGCGTCGCCGCGGCATTTTCCTTTCTTTCCTTCTCGAAATTTTTCCTTCGTAAATACGTACGAAATGCGTTTTGAATGCACACGGATGCGTTTGTTCGCAAACGAATGAGTAATAGGAGTTTCCATCGACGTTGTACTCGGACAATCATCGTAATCGTGCGTTTGAGTTGTACTCTTGTTAAGAAACCTCTCGCGTATCGTTGCACCTCCAACGACGCAATCACCCGGCGATGAAACCATTTCCTCGAGTATTTTGCAATTACCCGTTGCGCGTTACTTCTTGCTTTTACTTCTGCAAACTCCATCTCTCGCTCGCTCTTTCTCAACGTATTTAAAACTTCTCGTTTTACTCTCTCCTCGCGCTCTTTGCGTACAATCGCGCCGAGCGCGGAGAGTTCGTCGCTCAACAGTTGTCGTTGTTCATCACACGTACCCGTCTCACCCGATGCTGTCTCCATCGCTCCATTTTCTTCGCTTTTTGTCTTTGTGTCTTTTTGCTCGAGCATTATCTCGCGCATCCTATTCGTGCTCTGTTCGTCGCGGGCCAGCGGATCATCTCGCTCCAAAACCTCGGATTCGTCGTCTTCATCTTCAAAAGGCGCAAACGCCATCGACCATTTCTCTCGAAGCAGGCGGAGGTCTTCGACACCTGCCATCGCGTCGTCGTCGTTCCCACCGTCCAAGGAAGATGAGAAACAGGAGCACACCGAACCGTCGTCGTGGTAGTCGAGTTCGTCCTGACGTGGTGGTGCACATCCACGGTATTTTAAGCGCACGGGTGAATGCGAGAAAGTCAAACGTCGTCAGATGTCCAATTGGAAGAAGAAGAAGAAGAAGAAAAAGAAGAAGAAAAAAAAAAGGCGTTTACCCACCAGCTCGCGAAGCACCGCAGCGTCCGCGTCGAACGCGGTCACGCGGTCGCGATCGTCCAAGAAGTCGTCTTCGGACATCGACGCAAAAGAACGCGCACATTTCTTGGGTGATGCTTCGACGGGCATATCCTAGTATCGCGCGCAATAATTATGAATTACATGAGACATGCGACAAAGCAAGAAAAGAGTCAAAAAAGAATGAACCAATACGCTTCGTTCTAAAAACTACACTACTATGTATTGAGGTACTACTAATTCGTTTCTAAATCGACGTACTTGATCGCGGGTTCGAGTTCGACTATTTCTCTCTCTATGCGATCGACTTCATCGCCGACCGATATGATGACCCTTCTCCCGTACCCGACTAAAGCGTCGTCAATGATTTTGGCGTCGTTTTCCAAGACGCCCCGTTTGAACTCCTCGCGAAAAGCCTCGCGGTTATTGTCTTTGTCCAAGAAGCGGTTGACGATGGAGGTGCCGTCGAACTCGAGTTCGGCAGCGTAGCGAAAGGTACCCGGACCCAGTTCTTCCGATTTGGCGAGATAGACTTCCGAAACAACTGGATCTTTGCGCATTTTTTCGTTCAAGAGAGACATTTTGTCTTGGCCTAAGGATTTGCCGAGAAGCATGAGTCGGTTGGAGTTGATTAAGTACATCGCGGTGACGCCGAGTAAACCACCGATGCAGATGGACCCAGCGGCATCAAACGCGTGTACACCGGTGACTTTAGCCGCGAGAATAGCGGCTCCGGCGACGGCGCATCCGGCTACCGCCGCAGCATCTTCAGCTAAAACGGACACCGACGTCGGATCTCTGCCGGATTTAATAAATTGCATGATGGTCATCCCTCTATCAATGGCGTTTAGCTTCAAGGCGTCATACGCCACGTACCCTGAATACGCTTCCAATGCTAAGCTAGCGCCTAAAATAGCCAAAGCAATCTCTGGGTTCTCCGCCGCCTGTGGCCCTCCCGTAGCCGTCAGCGCGTTCACGCCGTGCGATATGGACAACCCAGAACCTAAGAAAAACACCCCGGTCGCGGAAATCAACGACCACACGAACCGTTCCCGATGATACCCGTAATTATGCGTCGCGTCTGGTTTCCTTTTCGATGAGACAATTCCATATCTCAACAGCGCTTGATTCGCGATATCTGCCACCGAGTGCACGCTCTCCGCCAGCATCGACGGCGATCCGGAGACGACGTACCCGCCCAACTTGCACAACAAAATACCCGCGTTCGCGCTAATCGCCGTCGAGACTGCTTTGAGCGACCGTTCGTCGTTTCTCGATTCGTATTGTGCCACTCGCACGTTCGGTTTCAGTTCCGTCGGAGGGGCGTCGTCGAACAACTCCCGATCGTTCACGTCGAAGAACGTCTTCTTGCCTTTTTTTCGAAACGTTCTACTCCTACTCAACTGTCGCTTTGCCGTCAAAAGTGGTCCTGCATTCCCCCTCGTCGTCCTCGTCGTCCTCGTGTCGTCCTCGTCCTCGTCTCCCGATATCGACGACGACGACGCGGCGAACCCTCTCGAGATTCTCGTCCTCGTCGTCCTCCTCGTCCTCCTCGTCGTCGTCCTTCCGCGATTTGCCGTTTCGTTCACACCACCAGTTGGCGTTCTTTTCGTCGTCGTACACGTCTTTAGGTGTTGGCAAAGGTGTTGTCCTTTTTCCCGGGGAACGCCTAAAAAAGACGACATCATCATCATCATCGACGACGACGACGACGACGATTGTGTCGCCGTCGCGTGAAACGTCGTCGTCGTTTTCGCGAGCGTCAAAAGCGCGCCAACACCTACCACAGACGGCGACGACGAAAACGACGAAAGTGGGGGGAGTCGTCGTCGACGAGAGCATCCCGAAAAAAGCAGTAGCATCTCTCAAAAGTCTCCTCTCGTTCAGAGAGAAGTCTTATTAAATCTTCTTCTTCTTCTTCTGAAGACAAAAAAGCGGTTTTTTTTTCCCTTTTTTTTTTCTGTCCGTATTTAGGGTTTTTATTCCATGAGAAGAGAAAGAACTAAAAATATTCGGGGAAAAGAAGGTCACGGTCTCCTCGTTCACTTTAGTCTTTTCCCTTTTGGGAACGGACACGACGAAAGAGACGTCTCACATGTACTACGACCAAAAGCGTCATAAGATGCGCCGCGAGGGAGAAGAAGAAGAAGAAGAAGAAGAAGAAGACGAGGAAGAGGAGGAGGAGGAGGGGCGACTGGAAGAGCACCACCAACCGTGGGAGAGACGAGGAGGAGAGGAGAAACACTTCGAGGAGGAGGAGGAGAAAGACGGGGAAGACTGGAGGAGCGTGGAGGAGAACGTGGCGACGACGAGGGAAGGAGAGGATGGAACGTCGGGTACCGTCGTCGATGCGTTCATGGCGACGAGTTTGCGAGACTTGAGCGCGATTCGAAGAGTCCCGGCAAAGAATCCTCCGTTAGTGAAGATACGGATTATTAACTGCCCGAACGTGAAACGGGTACCGAGCGGGTGTTTCGAGAGATGCGAAAAGACGCTGAGAGAATTGTGGGTGTGCGAATGCAATTTGGAGAATCTTGATGGCTTAAAAGGCCTGGAGTTTGAGAGTTTGGAAGTTTTGGCTCTATATGGAAACAAGATTGAGGAAGTGAAGAGCGTGTTCTGTTCTGGCGACGACGGCGAAGAAACGAAGAAGAAGCCGTTTCAGAAATTGAAGCGGTTAATGCTTAACGAGAACAAAATACGCGAGATAGGTGAAAGTTTTAATCACATAGAATCGTTGGAATGTATCGATTTGAGCGAAAACCTTCTCACGGGTGAAGAGTGGGTTTTGCAAAGAACGAAGAAGAGCGGGAACAACGAAGACGAAGAAAGGAAAAGAAGGGAGTGGTTTCGAAGCGTTACCACGCTCAATTTGGCAGCAAATCCGATAAATAACGACTACATCGTTTCTGGTATCGCTGAACACGCGAAAAATATTGTTGACCTTCGTTTTCGAGACGATATAAGTGGTGCGTGTCCGATCGCACGTGGTAACTACGATATAACTACGTTGATGGATTTAAGCGATACGGCGTATTCTAGATATGCCTCGAAATGTGTAGCGACGTTTGGAAAGTGTTTAAAATTCCTCGACGGGTACGAGCTGACGCCTTCGCTTCGTGAAAGTCTACTCGAGCAACACAACAAACGACGCGCGCTATATTATCCATCGAACGACAAAGATCTAAGCGATTGTTTTCGAGAAGCTGCAATAACACCTCTTTTCTTGGACGAACGCGCAATAATTATCCATTCGGAGAAGGAAAAGTTTGCGCACAACAAAACAAAAGGAGAAAATGCAAGTTTTTGCTACGCTTTTGAAAACGACATGGCGAGTGTTTCGAGAATAGAAGCCGTGGATGTTTGTGATGTCACATTTCTCGAACTTCCCCCCCGTGTGCGTTCGGAAACGCTCGTATCTTTAAAAATAAGAAGCTGTTCGCTCGCCTCTCTCGAAGGCATACGGTCGTGCACTTATCTACACTATTTAGATGCTAGTTCGAACCGGATACGTACGCTTGACTCTGCATGGTTCGTTGGACTCAAACAATTGATGTACATGGATCTCTCCGACAACGACATAAAAAATATAGAACGCGATGCCTTGCTTTTTGTCCAAGAAAAATGCCCGAATTTACGCCATCTTCGATTGGCTCGAAATCAAATACGAACGTTGCGAGAGTTACAGAATCTTCTCGAGATGAACGCAGGTGATATATTTTCGACGCATCGAACAATGTGTACTGCTGATCCATCTAGCATATCCCTTAAATTCCTAGATCTGCGCGGGAATGCAGTCACCAATCTTGAAAATTATCGAGAGTGTGTGGCGTATTTTGCGCAATGCCTCGTTTTACTTGACGGCGATGAAGTTCGAGAAGTTTGGCGCCGCAAAGGGCGATTCCTGTTTCAAGGGCGTCTGACGACGGAAATGATTGAACGAAAGCTAGCAAGAAACACGGATGAAAACGACATCTTGGATTTATCGGAAATGCGTGTGCGACGACTGGACGAGGAATCCGTCTCTGGCGACGCCATGATGTCTGCAAAAATAGTTAATTTAGAGAAAAACCATCTGACAGATGTATCGGCTCTTCGCAGCTTGAAACACTTGCGGAGACTCTCGATGTCTAAAAATGCGCTTCGGTATGCGCTAGTTCGCGAGACTTTTGTAAATGGTAACATTCGCAACCACATCCCCGTCGATGAAGGAAACGGAAGTAGTAGGTATTTCTACGAACAGTTCTTCCCTCAGCTGAGAGAACTAGACGTGCGTTATAATCGCATGGACTCGCGCCGACTCGTACGTTTACAGCTCCAAAAGCTCCAGCTTTTGTCTTTTGTCGACGTTTCAAACAATCGTTTACAGGATCTGGATGGATTGAAAAATTTGCCCCACCTTCGAAAAATACGAGCCGATGAGAACCCGTTACGTCAATTTAACGAATACACGTTTCTCGGTTTTGCTGCGCTCGAATCGCTTTCTATAAAGCGATGTGGAGTTCGTTCTTTCGCACACTTAAACACTTTGACAAATGTGAAATCTTTGCGTTTAGATGGTAACCGAATGAAGGATAAAGAGTTGGCGTTTAAACAGCTCGCGGGTATGATTGGGTTGAAAAAATTGAGTTTACGGGGATGCAAGTTCGCATCTTCGTATTTTGACGAAGCCGTATTTGCGCTAGAGACGTTAGATTTCCTCGATGGTATTGAAATCACACGCGAAGACCGCGAACGTATTCAGAAAGATATGGAGGAACGCAAAGCACGTGAAGAGGCTTTAAAATTCCAAGAAACGACGTTGAATCGTGTGCAAGTAGTAATGCGTGGATTAGGAGGTCATGTGTTCCATCGACCGCTTCCCAGGATACTCACTTCAACCATACGATGACAGTTTATTTGTAATTTTACATTGTTTTATTTTAAACGACTATACCTAGGTATTATCTTCTTCTAAGGGACTGAGTTCAGAGTTTCGTTTAAAGTCTTCGCTAACGCGTTATAATCGTCGCTAATTTTTTGCAGCTGCGCATGCATCTCTTCCGTGGCTTCCTCTGTGCCGTCGAGTTCTCGAGAAAGCTTTTCGTTTTCTTGACGCAACAATTCATTTTCTAATCGAAGCTCTTCTAAGTGTTCTATCTCTTCGTCGTTCTTGCTGGTGTTCGTGTTGGTATTATCTATGTTCAATTTAGCTTTGACAAAGTCTTGCACCCCTAACGGCGACTGGTCCACCGGTTCTCTGACCGACCGCGCAAGCGCTTCAAACGCCGTACGTTTCGTATCGTCATCGATGCCTTGATTGACGAGATCATCTGACCCGTCAAAATCTTGAAATGGAGAAGACGATGTGTGACCCAGCTTGACTTGGTTGATTTCCTCCAGTAATTCGCTCTGTCTCGCGCGCGCCTCGAGTAACTCTCGGTCACGCTCTCTCAAGAGCGCATCTAATCGATCGATGTGAGTTCTCAAGTCGCTGGTTTGTTTCGTGTTCGCGTCATACATCACACCGAGATCGTTTGACCTTCTCATGTGCGCAGACAACTCTTTTTCTAACTTTTCCTTCTCCTCGAGTGCCTCTTCGAGAGAACGCTTGAGCGCTTTAAATTCCTCACCGTCAGCCGTGAAACCACCGTTTTCATCTGCAAATCTCTTGGATGCTTCTCTAGCGAGACGCAAATCCTCTAAGGCGCCTTGTAACTGCACGCGAAGTTCGGATTCTCTCGCCGCGAAGCGTTTAGCTTTGTTTTCGGCCTGTTTTGCGAATGAAGCTGTCGATGCTGCTCTATTTTCCGCTTCTTCGACGCGTTCTCGCAAATCTTTAGATTCCTCCATGATTTCACGCATACGACGTTGCTGCTCGATGACGACTGATTCTGAGTGCGCGAGCGATTTTGCCAAATTTCTCTCCGCGTTCAGAGTTTGTGACTCGGAATCTTTCGTGTTTTTCGCGCTGGCGTTACTGTCCGGTTTGATGTTTTCGAGCTCATTTGAAAGCTGCGCATTGGTCGCGTTGACCGCTTCCAATCGATTCGTTAACCGTTCGTTATCTTCACTCAGCGCATCAACTCGCTCCTTCAAAAGCTTTAATCGTTTAGAGTCTTCCTCATTTGTCATAGAAAAGTCGTACTCTTTCGCGCGCGTAGATGCTAACAAACCTTCAAGTTCCTCCGCGCGATTCGATTCTAACTTTGCGCGTAAACTCAATCGGTCCCGTTCTTGCGAAGAATCCTCCAACTTGCTACGCAACGTGCGAAACTCAGATTCTACTTCTGCGTGTTGCTTGCGATACCTCTCGTTTTGACGTTTCAAGTCCTCGCACGTCTTTGTAACCTCTTCGAGTTGCTCTGAGAGAGATCCTAATCCATTCGGTGAGAAATCTCCTCGGCTTTTCTCACCTTTTCGCGTTTGAGTCGAAGTAGAAGACATCTCCTCGAGCTCTTTCGTAAGCTGAGAGATTTTTCGTTCCAAATTCCTCGCTTCCGCGTTCAAAGCTCTGTTCTCAGAATCTAAAACTCTCGAGCGCTCTTTCGCTATTCTCAAACCATCTTCAGTTTGTTGCAATGCCTTTTCTAACTTTTGGTTATCGCTGGACGTCGCCGATAACTCTCTCACGGTTATCTTATGTTCTCCTTCGAGTTCTCTGTACGCCTTCGCTACATCTTCGAGTTCTTTCGCAGTTGACACTGAATTTACCTCTACGTTGTCCAATGCTCTTTCAGCGTGCCGTAAATCTTTCCATGCGCGATCACGTTCCGCGCACGCTCGAAGGTAATCATCATTTACGCTTTGTTGTTCTTTCGTCATTGCGACTAAATCTTCCGCGACGAAACGCAACTCTTCTCGATGTTGTTTCGTTTCTTCTCTCGCATTTTTCGCATCCTCTAAAGCATCCGTAAGCGATCGATCTAATTGGTGCGCTTTATCGATTTCTTGTTGACGCAGCTTTTCAACCGCATTCTTTTCGCGAACGGCTTTCGCTTCGGACGATTTTGCCATTTCGCATTCGTTCACAACGGCTTGAAGCCGCGCCTCGGATTCCGCCAAGGTTTCGGTTAACGCATCGCACTCTTGCTGTAAGCGATCGCGTTCGATTTCAAGTGCTTTGGCGAGATGGTCCGCATCCGAATTCTTCCCATTCTTTCGAAGAAGTTCAGAAGAAATGAAGGACGTTCTGAGCGTGGAGGTACCATTACTTTGTTGAGCCTCTGTGACCATTTTCAACTCCTCTTCCGCTTTCTTAGCTCTCATCTCCGTCTCTTTCAACGTTTCGTGCGATCGTTTAAACTTTTCACCTAAATTCACGCGCTGTGCGTCCAACCCGTCAATCGTCGTTTTCAAGCGATCGACGTCTTCTCGCAAAGATTTGTTCTCCTCGCGGGACGTTTTCAGTGCAATTTCGTACCCTTCCACTTCTCCGTGCGCGTCGAAAGCCTCTCGCGAATCTAACGTCATCGTCAACTGTTCGTTCGCGCGCACGAGATGATCTCTTTCTGCCGCGTATCGATTTACTAACCGTTTTTGCTGCTCCATCTCCTCCCTAATTGCATTCATCTCTTCGCGCGTTTCGTCTTCTCTGCTCGTCGACGAAGTTTTCGTCATTCGATCACCCCTTTCCTTCTCCTCTAACCTATCCGTCAACTCGTCTATCCTCTCAAACAGGGTCTCAACCAAATCATCTTTCATCTTCCCATCTTTCGCCTGCGTTTTCAAAAGCTCCATCGCTTCCATCGATCTCGCGCTTCCGTTCGCCTTCTCCCTCGCGTCCAACACTTTCGAGGATAAAATCTTCGTCGCGTCGCGTTCGGCAATCAAGGCTTCCACCAGCTGTTTTTTTTACATAAAAAGAAATAACATTAAAGTCAGTTTAGAACGTCGTGGAGAGAGAAGAAAACGCGCGATTCCGTCCGTCGTCGTGAAATATCTTTCTGGCGCCTCGCGACGTTCTCCTTTCTCTGTCTTTCGCTTCTTCGCGTTTTTCGAAGAAAGACACTCGTCTCTCCAAACGTCTCGCTTCGGTACAAAAATCCAAAATCCAAAACACTCCTCGAAACACAGCGACACCGCCGGGACGTAAAATAGAGAGGAGGCGCGCGCGTCGTACCTCTGCAACCATCGGTACCCATTGTTTGGGCACGTGGCCTCGAAACCCGAGCTCTTCGAGCGCGTCCGCGAGCGTTTGGTTTCGGTCTTCCGTCATTGTCTTTTCCTCTCCTCCTCGCGATCCGATTTTGCGCGGGAACGCAAAGTCGTTGTTTGAAAATCGGATCCGGCCAATCGCGCGCTCTTTTTTCGAGACAGACGATGACGACGTCGATGCCAACAACAACAACGCTTCCCTGGCGTCTCCTTTACACCCAAGCGTCGTCTCTGCCGCGCGTCCCTCCGTCCGATTCGTTTTAAAGAGAGAGAGAGAGAGAGAGAGAGAGACAGAAGGATGCGCAGTTTTTGTAAAGGATTCGAGAGAAATATCTCTTTTTGGGCATTTCTTTTTCTCTTCAAAAACTAACTACAGTACTACGTATATTATGACTTTAAAACACCAGCGCCGAAAGAACAAAATAAAGAGTAAAACGGAAAGCCGAATCGCGAGAGCTCGTTAAGACCGTTTCCGCACCGTGTACCCTCTGAAAGCACTCTGAATGCGCACGCACGCGCCAAGCGTGTCGACGTGTTCCAATTCCTTCTCGCGTCGTAAACGAGTGTCTAAGGTCAACGCGGCGTTGCCGAGCTTGGCGTGGAGGAGCGCGTCGAGACACTCGCTGAAAGGGACGCCTTTGTTCGGGTGGTGCATGTAGTGGAGCTCGGCAAAGATTCGGCGGCGCCATTTGGAGATGACGGAGAGGTTTTGGAGGCGCAAGGCGTCCGTTTTGAATGTCTTTCTGGTTTTGCTGTCATCATCTGAGGTCATTTTTGACAGCGGTTCCGGGAGGCGCTCGAGGAAGGACCATATTTGGTGTAAACCGATGAAGCCGGTGGCGTTCGGGTCGAAAATAGACCAGACGGTTTGAAAATCTTCAAGATTTTTGGTGGAAACTAGAGAAGATTCGCGGAGGACGCCGAACGTGACGTGATCGAGGATAGAGGCGACGAAGAGGTTGGTAAAGATGTAGCCCATGGCGATGACGTAGGTGACAAAATATAACGTCGCGCCGTTACCGAATCCACAGTTGTCGATATTATTGCCGGTGTGATTTTTGGAACAGTACGGCTCGTCGACTTGTAAGTCATACATGAATTGGCGCCAACCTTCACCAGTTAGGACTTGGAAGAGAAGGAGGAAAGAGTTGACGAAACTTGAGAAGTTAGCGTCTTTGTTCAAGCTTTTGCCATATTTAACGTTGAAGAAGACTTGCGTGCCGACGGCTGCGTATAGGAACATCCAGATGATCATGACGCCGATAACGGAAAGGATTGATGGAACAGCGAGAATCATCGTTCGCGAGACGCGTTGTAACGCTGTCGCGTGGCGTAGGATCCGAAACGCGCGAAGGAACCGGAACGGTCGTCCGATTTGTGCGCGGATGCCAGAGGGTGTGGCAGGGAAGAGTGTAGCTGCAGATCCGCAGGAAAGGAAGAGTTCGAAACAGTTCCAAGGATCTTTGAAGAAATCAAGTGGACGTGGAAGCTCTACGAATAGGCGTGCGAGAGATTCGAGGAGGTAGATGGACACAAAAACAGCGTCGCCGATGTTCCACGCGTATTCCCACGAGGCGTCGGCGTCGTAGCGGACGGTTGCCAAAAGTACTAAGTTGAGCGATAACAAGAACAAGATGACTTTTTTGAACATCTTGGAGTGTATCGCGTCATAACATATTCGTCGCACAGAACCCTCTGAAGGCTTCATTTCCATCCGCTTCGGTCGCATAGACATGGCGACGCCGTGCATATCTCTCCATAACTTTTGCCGTTCCGTGAGTAACTTCAAACCACTTGAAATACCGAACTTGTCGATAAAAACACCGATAATTGTTCGAATCATCATGAACGAACCACACAAAATGAACGTGATGAAAAATAAACACGCGGGCCAGTTTGCGTTCGGACTATCACCGATATCCATAGCGTGGTGCATAATATTGGTCCATCCGTCCAGCGAAGCGGTTTCAAATAACGTCAATAACGCCGAACCGATCCAATCAAAGTCATATTTGGGAGAATTCCAGTACGTATCGTCTCGTAAATCGCACGAGTGCTGGTCGATATCGAGTCGCTTTGTCATGTAAGACGTCGACGACACACTTTGTGTCACGTCTAATATTTGTTCGCAGAAGCCAAACTTACCGCCGAATATGCGTACGCCGATGATGGCGAACGAGAGGAAAATGGCAAACGTGAGTTTGATGACTGACCCAATCGAAGGTAACGTTTGTGCGACTGAGATTACGAGTCTTTGCATTTTCGTGTTTCGTGATAGGACGCGAAACGTGCGCAAAGAGACCATCACGTTAATAGCTCTCTGGAAATACCAGTTCCATACGGATGAAAACACGATTGGCCCGGCGACGATGATTAGGTCCACGCACAAGACAAAAGTATCGAGAATGCTCCACATGGACGAAAAATACGCGGTTGGAGTAAACATCATTCCATTCGCAACAATCTTAATCAAGAAGTCGAGCAAGAAGTACGTAGCGACGAGTGAATTAGTCGCATCCAAGTAAAACTGGTGTGGATTTACTTCCGTCACCGGGTCGGCGCCGAGAACCGCGGCTATCGATAACACCACGAACAAATACGATATTCTCACGTACCATTTGTTCGACAACCATCGCTGAAACATCAGTCGAACTTTATTATCTGGATAAATCAAACGGAGAGAATTGTTTGTAAAATATGCAGGCAACGCATGGACGTGTTCTTCTTCGTGGAAAATATCAAAGTAGTCTTGACCTTCGTCGTCGTCGGCGTACGAAATAGTTTTCATACTCTCTTTCATCAATGTTTTCTTTTCGCGTTCCGAAAGTGACAGCGAAAAACTCTGCAAGCGTAACCTTTCTGTTTCTTTCGGTTCTTCGCTTGGTGTATTCACGCGAGTATCGAAAACAGAGCGTCGTCTTATCGCGTTTGTTCGCTGGATCGGTTGAAGCTGTTTGAAGCGCTCGTGTTGTTGTTTTTGCCGCTGTAAAGTGTTGGATACGGTCAGTTTCTTAGCACACGAGCTCTTATAACTCGCTGCTTTTCTCGAATTACGTGTAGATATTGCATTTTCTATCACGACTGATATTCGTAAAGCCCTTCGCGCACGACTCGCTAACCATGGAGAGATCTCATGTTCCTCGTCAATGTTCCAGAACCGCGCGCGTTTCTTCAAGATAAACCATACCCTAATTTTCTCTATACGATCGACAAAGGCGCCTGAACGCATACGCCTCTCAACTTCTCGCTTCACGATTTCATGCCTTTGCATGTTATGCTTTTCAGAGTCTCTCATTTCTAAGTTCTCGAGGATCACTGCAATGATGAGATTCAAGACGACGTAATTTACCAGAGCGAAGAACGTGACGAAATACGGCGTCGCGAGCCAAGTGACGCGCTGGTAGTGATACAACATCGCCACCCATCCTTCCCCTGTGGAGACTGTAAACATCGCCAATAACGCCTTGGGATAGGTTTCAAAATTTTCGCGCGGATACTTGAACGTCGATGCGTCGATGCCTGCTTCGTCGTCTCGTCTTTTCAGCGCATCCGTGGCATATTTAGGGAAGAGCTGCATACCTAATAACGCATACGATGCTAGCATGACACCATAAAAACAGAGCAAACTTAACATCGTTCCGAGACTTTTGAATATGCGAGCGAGCGTATCGTTACTGCCATTTCTTTTCACTCTTGTTAATCTTGTTGATATAGTCCTGTGATCGTCTCCTTTCGTCGTCGATAAATCTTTCGCACTCTTCTCCTTCTTCTCTTCGATGCCTCTGGAAGTATAGTCGAATAATCGGACGACGCGCAAGGCCACCAGATTCGGACCGTCGTGGTCTGCCCCTGCCGCCGTTGCGGAAAGTACTAAAAAATCCCATATTAAACTCAGTTCACCTGGTTTTAGTGACCGATTAAAACTCCATAGCCTTCCCAAAATGCCTCTCGCCGCGAACAAGCGCAAACCGCACTCGCAATAGAACACCGCCAGGAAATAATAATCCAAACCGTCTAGAAAACGTTTCGTCGTCTCTGGTTGATAACTTTTATACGCACACATCGAGCATATGTTTAGAACAATCAAAACGCGGGAAAATAAATCAAACATCGGGTTTGAAACTATCTCATTCGCTCGGTCGCGTTTGTTCCGCGCGACGCCAGATTTGATTTTGCACATCGGGATTTTCCTTCCATTTTCGACGTCAATAGGCGATAAAGCGTACTCATCATCATCGCTGCTCGTGTACTCGCTCAAGCGACATCTTTGATGCTTGACTTTCTCGAGTGCTGTCGTGGCAATATCGACAAATGCATCTTTCTTCTTTCCTCCTTCGTTGTGGTGCTTAAAGAAACGCAAAGCGTTTTTCAGACGCGTAAACCTGGCGAACCCTTTCGCAAACTCTTCTTCTTCTTCTTCGTTTGACATTGTTGGAGACCTTTCTTGAGCATTTCTGTGCTTCAACATCGCCACATGTTCGCGTCGCAAACGTAAGAAGACGCCACTCACCGCGGCGACAAAAACCGAAACGATGAAATAGGTACCGACGATGATGAGCGTGATGTAATACGCCGCGGATGCTCGGAATTCGCTATTCACCGTCGCGTACATGGTTTCCGGCCACTCCTCGAGTGTAATGCACGTAAACATAGACGTCATAGTAGAGAGGAAATTATCGAATGATTGTTTACCAAAACGTGGATTGCCGACTTTATCTGAACAAAACATATTTTTGAACGTCGACTCGTATTTGGTAAAAGTGGACGCGTAGGACGACCCGAGCGCATTTGATACCAACGTTTCGTTCAATATCGGACTTGCATACAGTTGCTCGAACGCTGGGGCGTCATCTTTAGATTCACCTCGATATGTTGTATCAAGAAAATACGCGCCTGGACAAACAAATCCTTTCCCATCGATTGTATTTTCCACGTTCCCGCAGAAAAACGGTGTAGTGCCACTATACGTTCCACCTCTCGCCGCCTCCATCGAATCCGCAATAACACATCGTCTCCGAAAGCTCCCACCGAACGTAGACACGCCCATCAGCGCATAAAATATTAGAAACACGCACGATACACCAATAACATCCCTCAGGAGAGGAATCGACGCCGACAGCGCTTCCATTATGACGATCACCGAAGACGCGAAGGAAAACGAACGTACCGCCAACGTCGCTCGAAACACGCGCAAATGACCCAACCGTAACCGAGGCAACGCAGGAAACACGTCCGGCGTAAAGTTGTAACATTCGCTCACCACGGATATCCACGAAACGACAACGATGAAACAATCCAACCGATTATACGCGTTTGACGTCAAATACGCGTGCCTCGATCCGAGTACGCCTAAGGCGTACATTTTTATCGCCATTTCGCACGTGTAAAAAATTAAAACGATGAAATCAATCGCCCAGAGTGGTTTATGTATCAGCGTTTGAAACCTGCCATTACTACTCGTGCCACTCTCTCCCGCACCCATTTCGTCGTTCTCCGCCGACAGCATCGACAGCACCACAAAGTGCCCGAGCACGACCGCGAGCAAAACGTACTCGAACGTCCTCGAAAACAAAACGCGAAAGACCTTTCTTCTCTTCGCGTCCGCGCTCGAACACACCGCCGTGGTGCCGAATTTCGATCGCAACGGTCTCGGTTCCGCGGTCATCGCCGAGAGCACTTTCACGACCGCTTCGCGAAACTTGCGCGACGGTTCTCTCGTCGAGTCTTCCTCGCTTTCATCAACGCGACCCGAAAAGTCGTCTCCTCTCACACGATCGTCGTCAAAGTCCTCCTCCGTGTCTTCCATCCTTGCGTTGGACGGACGGAACACCAAAACGTCCGGCTATATATATATATAGGGGATTCGGAAGGAGACTTTACCTCGACGTCTTCGGAAAGCAGCTCTGGCGGCACAAAAAAAGAAAGCGGTTTTTGGAAGAAGACAAAGACAGAGTCGTCGTCGTCGTCGTCGGCGTCGTTTTATTAAGGAGGAAAGTCGTCGCGCGTATTTTTGTGTCGTTCTAAAAATACGTCGTCGTCTTTCGTCACAAAAAAAAGACGACGACGACGACCTCGCGTTGACCTCTTCCGACACAGACCCCTCTCCTCCCTTTGCACCAACAAAAAAACAAACAAACAAAACCGTCAAAGTTCGTCGTTTCGGAGACGTCTCCTCCTGCCCTCTTTTGTCGCGCGCGCGCGCGTTGGACCGCGTCGTCAAAGAAACCTCTCTCAAATCTCTCTCTCTCTCTCTCTCTCTCTCTCTCTCTCTCTCTCTCTCTTGACGCAACAAGAGAGAGCAAAGTCATCACGTGTAACAAAACACCACGTGGTACTAGGGTTTCATTCACATTTTTTCTCTCTTCTTTTTTTTTCGCGCGCAATTTTTTTTTTTTCGTTTTTTGAAATTCTCTCAAAATCGAACAAAAAAAACACCCCCCTTTTTTGCTCCATTAACTACTACCCATTACTCCATTACCGTGAGCGAAGTAATGAATAACTAAGGACGAAAGTGTTAATAGACTATTGTAGTATATAGTCTTCACTAAGTACTTAGGAGTGAATTGCTGAGTAGCTGTAATATTGCAATTAGTAGTCTTCTTAGAATTAATCTCTTAGAAGCAGTAAAAATAGTGTAACTAAGCGTCTCTCTCTCTCTCTCTCTCTTTCCCTTTCCAAAAGGAGGAAGAGGAGGAGGAGGAGGAGGAAAAGAATGATGGGACCACCACCCCCAACAACAGGCGGCGGCGTCGTCGCAAAAAAAGCGAGATCGCCAAAGTCGTCTTTGTCAAAGTCGTCGTCCTTTGTCGTCGCGAAAAAATGGCGCTGGGCGTCGACGGTGCGCGTGCCGAGAGAAACGCTCGGGCGGATGTCGAGAGCGTTGAGCGAGGAGGACGGCGCGACGATCCAATTTCGAGTCGTCGAAAAGAAGAAGAAGAAGAAGAAGAAGAAGAACACCTTCGACGACGACGAAGAGGAGGAAAAGAAGAAGACGAAGACGGCCGACGAGAAGATGGTCGTGTCGGTGGTGAAAATCAGCAGCGGCGGCGTCAAAAAAGAAAACGACGACGGATTTTCGCAACGCGAAGACGACAAAGAAGAAGAAGAAGAAGAAGAAATAGCGAGATTTGAATCGAGGGAAAACGAACTCGTCCCGGGAGATTTGTGCGAGATGATCGAAGACGAGAAAGACGGTGGTGGTTCTTTTACGAAAGCGACGGTCGTCGCCAAACTGTCGAGAAAGTTCCACAGAACGAGAGACGAAACCGCGAAGAACCAAGCCGGGGCGAAGTGTAAGACGAGAACGGATATGCTCGTGGCGAAGAAAAACGAAAAATTCAACACGAAATTGCTTGGAAACGACGAGAGGAAACCGGAAGAAGACGCGACGACGACGACGACGACAGCGACGACGACGACGACGAAAGTGATTCGAGAATCTTTGATTGCGGCCAAGGGGGCGAGTGCTGCAATGGATCGAAACAATGATGGTACAAATACTACTAAGGAAACGTTAGCGTTACAAAAGAACGCGACGACGACATCGAATGGAGGAGGAAGAATAGGAGCGGAAGAACTCGAAAGGATGGCAAAGAGACGGATATCGTTAGTGCGCGCGACTATTCTTTTAGCAGAGTCAAAAAATAGCGAAAGTTTAGTCGTATTGACTGCGAGCAAAGTAGTAGAAAAAGAATGCGTCAATAAAAAACCGCTCACGTCGGCAGCCATGAACAGCGAAACTGTCTGCCGAGAGTGCATTTTGTCGTTACTCTATGAACGGAAACTCTCGAAGGACGCGTTGCGCGAAGCCATCGTGAGAGGATTTGAACACGCAACGAAGCTGAACCGCAGAAAGCAACTGAGGGAACAGATTTTAGAAACCCCTTTACGAGATACGTTTGAGCGCGTTTTGAAAGAGGTGGCAAACTTTCGAGCACCGGGGAGGTACGAACTAAAACGCGGACGAGTCGAGGAAGGGAGACGAGCAAACGCAAGCGCCTCGTTGTGGATCGCCCAAGAGGAAGATGCGACGGCTAACGCGCCTATTGTGGTGAATAGAAAGCGAGTTAGAGTAGACGAAGTAGATGAAGGCGATAAAGATGATAGTGGAATGAAGAAAAAGAACGATGTGCTCACGCCGCCGTTACTTTTGGAATCTTTGAATCGCAAAAAGGAAGAAGCTGCGAGGAAGAAACAGTCCACGCAAGGAAGCCCGCAGGCTGTTTCTCCCGTGTATCAACCGGAAGAGCTCGTACAAAGAGCTATAGAGGAGGAAAGTAGCAGTAGCGACGATGACGACGACGACGACGACGACGACAGCGAAACAAACACGGACTCAGACTCAGACGCCTCTGCGTCGGAAGACTCGGAAACACACTCGTCAGACGACGAATCCGAATCCGAGGAAGAAAACGTTCGGAAGAGAGCACGAAAATCGCAAACCAAGCCTTCCTTTCCATTCCTTACCGACGACCCCGACGTTGAATGGCAATCGTTTGAATCCAGCGACGGCAAAGCAGTCCTCAAACTTTTCAAACGCATCGGTCGCAACAAAATCCGTCCAATTACCGAGGAGCACCTCGATGTTTGGCGCGCCGTGTTCGACGAGTACTGGTCCATCCGCAGTCGCTTAAACCAACACTGCGCCAAAATAAACCTTTGCGAAGACCACATCGAGATCTACGAAAATTTCTCTTCCAAAAAGGAAAGGAAGCGGAATCGAATCGCGTACGAAAAGTCGAAATCTGATTTAATTCGACTCCGAGCGCCCGAGGCCAAATCGATTCGCGCTCGCATGCGCAAAGTTACGGAGGACATCGAACGCGCCTTCGGTGGTAAAACCAGAGAAAAAATTGAACGGTTCGCGCAAAAACAACAACTCCAAAATGCGGCGAAGAAAGAAAGGGAGAAAAGAGTGTCCAAGACGAAGGAACCCCTTTGAGGGAGAGACGCGGATGAAAATAATAATAATAATAATAATAATAATAATAATAATAATAATAGATTGTTCAGTCGTAGCGTTTTGTAAAAAAAAAGGCATCTCGTGTAAAAATCATTGGTGAAAAAAGTGCACAATTTTTCCCTCACCAAAAAAAAAAAAGTCTTTCCAAAAGTCGGCACTTTTTAAAGACCACCCCGTGGACAGTACACCGCGTGCGTCTCTCGAATTGCGACGACTCTTCGTTCCAACGCCATGCCCGTCCCGATATCCGTGACTGGATTTGCAACGACCGCCGGGAGTCAAGAGGTTCACGCGGAAGTCGCCGAGACGGGCCCGTCGGCGAGCGACTGGTTTTCGAAGGTGCGCAATGATAAAAGTGGAGAAAGCGACGACGTCGACACAAAAGAAGAGGTGGCAGCCACGCCGGGCCCGACGACGATGGATGTCGACGAGGACGACGCGCGCGCGCCATCGACAGCAACGCGCGACGAAAACGGCCAAGTCTGGGGAATTTCCGTGAACGATTTAGACTTTTCCTACCCCGGGATCGATGGCGCGCCGATTCCTGGCTCTGAACCACTCATCAAAGGCATGAATTTGCACTTGAGACCTGGCTCGTGTTGTTTACTCTTGGGCGCGAACGGCGCGGGGAAGACGACGTTGCTGAAAATTATGGGCGGGAAACACATGGTACCGAGAGGTAAAGTGTTGATATTAGGACGAGAGGCGTTTTATGATACCAGCTTAACGTCATCAGGCGATTTGAGTTACATTGGCGGGAACTGGCAGAGAGACGTCGCGTTTGCCGGGTATAACATTCCGTTAGCGGGAGATTTCCCGGCGAGTAAGATGTTGGATGGAATAAAAGGCGTGAATCCCGCGAGAAAGAAAAGAATTATCGAGGCATTGGACGTGGATATGGAGTGGAGAATGCACCAGGTAAGCGATGGACAACGAAGACGCGTGCAATTGGCGTGGGGGTTGATGCACGAGTTCAAAGTTTTGTTATTGGATGAGATTACGGTAGATTTAGATGTGCTTGGACGAGCAGAGTTGATGAAGTTTTTGAGACAGGAATGTGAGGAGAGACAGTGCACGATTTTATACGCCACGCACATATTCGATGGTTTGGAAAAGTTTGCCAGTCACGTCGCGTTTGTCGCGGGAGGGAAATTGCAGTTCTGTAAAGAGATGGAATCAATGCCGGCGTTGAAATCGAGGAAACCAGGCGCGCTGTTGAAAGAGGTGGAAATTTGGTTGAGAGAAGACGCGAGGTTGAGACCGAAACAGAAGAAGACGACGAGTAAGTCGCTGGACCAGGCCAGGAATAACGGTTGGGGTGAAGGGAGACTCGGTTCTACGTTGGCCAAAGGGGAGGAGTTACGAAACGGTATCTCGCAGTTAAAAAACGCCAGTAACGCCGTCATGAGATGTTAGAGATTTCCTTATTTTACATTGCATATAGACTTGGATATAGTATATACGTATAATCAAAACTACCTATCACTAGACTATCGGTCATTACCTATTTCTTTGAAGTGCTACATTTAATCGCGCTGGTGCTACATTTATATTCTACAAGAAACCCGCGACTTTCTTCTTTTTATTCTTCTCCTTTGGCCTCTTGCCGCGTTTCTTCTCTTTTTTCCTATTCGTATTTTTCTTCTCCTCGGCGGATTTTGGCGGTCGAGCTGCTGGCAGAGGGGATGGTTGAGCATTCACTGGAAGAGCGGCAGAAGGAAACACATTTTTCTTCTTGACCATCACGTCAACCGAAGGTGGTTTCTCTTTTTCCAACGTCTCCTTCTTCTTGTTCCTCTTCGGCGGAGAGATGGCTCCCGGAGAAAGAGGTAAGCGAGAAAAACCTTTCCGTTTCGTCTTCTGTATAGTCCCCGTGCGCGGACGTCGATTCTCTAAATTACCAATCAACAGGTCGATGCGCTCCTTCTCCTCATCGTCCTCGTACTTATCCTCGTCGTCGATGACTAAAATGGTTCCCCATCCATTTTCGCGCAAATTTCGCAAGCGTTTCATGACGTCGGCAGAATCGATAGACTGGTATTGTTCCATCTCGATGGACTTGATTTGGTGCACAGTTTGTCGTAAATCGTTCTGATCTTCCAAGTTCTCCTTCGCGCGTTTACCGATTGCCTCCCAGTACTCGTCTCGTTCGTCTCTCTTCGATTGTACGTGTTTCGGATAGTCCGCAGAATTGCCTTCCTCGCCGACGATGGAGAGGAAATTATAGGACATTGGTGCATTAATCGTTTTTTGCCTCCCAATACCACTTACGTTCTTCTCCTTTCTCGCTTCGCCCGTCTCAACCAGTTCCTTAAACAATCTCGATTTGATTTTATGCCTCTCCCATAAATGCGTCTTCATCGCTTCGAATCGATTTTTTCGCCAACACGTAAACTCGCACTGTTTGCCATCGTCGCCAATGATGGGACAGGTGCACATGTGTCCACCAAAAATCATCTCATTTTCACCGGTTTCTGGGTTGAGTTGGAACTTATGCCCTCGGCCTCTCGCCTCGTATAAACCGTCGTCGGTGTTCATTTTCGTCTTGCCATGCTTTCGCAGCTCTCTCAAGTCATCGTCAACTTTGATTCTTTTAGCCAAATCGAACGCCGCGGCGGCTTTGCGCATCATTTGAGTACCCAGCTCAACAAATGCGGCGGCAGCGGCGGCAGCGGCAGCGGCGTCTTCAGGCTCTTCAACATAGTTTCTATTCTCTGCAATCATCTCTTCTTCTCGCTTCCAAGCCGCATCAATGGCGACGTACTTCGAAGACCCGTTGTAGATGTGCGGAAGCAATTCTCCTTCGTCGTCCAGTTGTCTTGAAATATCGAAAGGTTCGCGTCGCTTCAATTTCCCATAGGAGTGCGCGTCAAAACTTTCGCGGATTTTCCTCCGAGAATGGCCAAAAGATAACGGCATCGAGTTTTCCACGCAATCGGTGATTGCTGCTTCTTCAGTGGCTTTGGTTTTCACGTCTTCGAAGTTTTGCACGTATACGGTGCCAGTCGCTTCTTCTGACCACGCAAAAAATGGCAAGACTGCTTTCTCTCTCGTTTCGCCTGGGTAAAATTGAAAACCACCCCAAGGCGCATCCGTGGATTGCGGGACGAGTCGAATACCAGCTGATAATGCAGACATTGTAAATGATTCTGAGCACGTGTTATTTACGCCTTTTGTCTCGAACGCCATCGCGTCTCCTGTTTTATGAGACACGGCGAGAATCGATATGTAATTGTTGTTGTTGTTGTTGTTGTTGTTGTTGATACGAGTAGTATCAAACGCTCTTCGAAAGTCGTTTCGGACTTCAACCGACGAAGGCGATGAATGCATGCCGTGCTTCCACGAAAACACAGGGTCTACGGGAGAATATTTGCGAATATCGTACAACTTGACGGACTTTCGAGTTCCAACGGCGAAAAGAAACGTGCCAGGGAGAACGTTTGAAGCACATTGGATGCGTTCATCCCGGCTTGTAAAAATAGTAGCAGATGTTCCTCCAACGCGAGTGTTCAAAACTTCCGGTCGTCGTTCGTCTACAAACTGAATACGATTAGAGTCGCAATATAACATCGTCCGCGGATGTGTGGCTTCGTAACATCCGTGCCATTGTCTCACAACCCCATTGGCGTTCTCCAACCCCAACGAAACCGTATCCCATTTTACCCAACTACTCTCTCCAGGTCTGTACGTTTTCACCGTCCCAACTTCCGTCGCGACTCTCAAACAACAATCCGAGAACCTCCCGCACGCACTTTGATTCGTGAAGCTCATATCTGTCGGCAACTCATCGTTCTTCACGGCAGTAGAAAACTCGCACTGAAACGTCCTTTGATCATATGTTTTCGACACGGATACGCCGCAAAAATCCCTCGCCGCGACCATTTTATGTTCTCCTCTCCCTTCCTCTTCTTCCATGGCTTGCACGTCAAACGTTCTTTGATACTCGCTTCTCGTCTCTACCACTTCCCTTTTACCTTCGTGACTCGTCACTAACCTTCCTTTCGCGTCGCGCGTGAGCACCGTCCCGTCGCTAAAAATCTTCAAACAGTTCACCGTGTCTTCTCTTCTCGTTCGCGTTCTCCTCGCCTCTTCTTCTTTTTCCAGCCTTTCTATCGTTTGCACGCACGCGAACGGTATGCCCATCGTCGCGTGTCGGTACCGATTTTCCTCTCTCTGTCGCTCTTCCACCAGTTTCCCTTTTTCCGTTCGCTTGCGCGTATTCGCGTCTTTCACCAGCGTCCACGTTTGGTGTCGAATCATCCGTGTCTCCCTCGCTCGCTCGATGTCCTCCAACTCTCGCTCCGGCGGTCTCGCTGCGACGACTGGCCGACCGCACGCGGCAACGTCGACAAAAGAAGAAGAAATCGACGACTTTGTCGACCAACCCGAGGTCGTCGTCGTCGTCGTCGTCGTCGTCGTCAGCAAAGCGCGTTTTGGTCTCGGGAACAGCGCTGGAAGTCGCGTCGTCGTCGTCGTCGTTGGTGTCGTCGTCTCGTCGCATTCCAATAATTCGATGTCGTCGTCGTCGTCATCGAACGGCGCGTGTTCGTGCGGATACGTCACCCCGCCGATCGACCCGAACGACACCTCGCGTTTCTCTTCCGCATCCTCCTCCTCCTCCTCCATTGTCTCTCTCTCTCTCTCTCTCTTTCAAAAGATGTGTCTCGTCTTTATGCGTTTCTTCTCCTTTCCCGTTCTATAAATAATAATACATTTCTCCATACTCCGGCAAGATTTCAGCAGCTTGATCGTTACTCATTGTATCTTCGTTCAAGTGTTGTTGCGTTAGCGATAGGAGCGTGTATGAGACGTATAGAGATGGTTTGTGTTATTCGGTCGTTAAAATGGAGATTTTGTCCCCAATTGCGCTTGATTTTCGACTTTTTGTCCCCAATCGCACTTTTTCACATAACTGTAAACA
>MDSZ01030261.1_pt1 | contig 27986 bp, 15 predicted proteins | sample 811201 | NCBI WGS metagenome assembly MDSZ01 (sample SAMN05326647, study PRJNA326480) | marine metagenome | isolation source: seawater | place: Indian Ocean: North | collected 2010 | reverse complement strand
AGAAAACGATACGGATGATCAATTCATACAGAATAAGAGGAGAGAACGAGTGACGTCGGACGAAGATATGGACGTTCTATACGCCAAAAGAGACTCTCTGAGGGACAAATACAGCGGTCTCGCTGCGGCGAAAAAGTTTTGGAACGAATCGAATTTGGATTTTAACGAACGCGCTTACGCGGAAGGTTTTTATGCCCCCAGCACGAGTTATGATTGGCCGGAGTGTTTTGAGGACGATATTATTAGTCAGGGGTCGAGGAAAATGTTACCGCCGTTGGATAACGTCAAGAAGATCGTACCGGACACGAGTGATGAACGAGAGTGCGTGTACGTTGAGCAAGGGAGAGATAAAAATCTAGCGTCGTTTATAAACGATGTCGTCGATCATATAGAAGCGAAGAATCCTCCAGATAGATGCACGACGGCTTCGATTTTGGCGAATTTCGTTTGCGATAAGTTAGGAGGACCAGCGAAGAGCGATGCAGAATTGAAGGAATTATGGGTAGGCGACCGAATGCGGTTGCGAAAAAAGTATAAATCGATCGCGTTTCCAATAGGAAGTTTAGATTTCGGCTTAGTTAGGCATCGCGCGTTGCTTTTTAAGGTTGTTGCGGACGCGATAGAAGTACCATCGAGACTTTTGCGCGGGAAATATTTGATGGGCGGTGACGACGATGAGGTTAGTGGTATAGTGGTTTTGTGTTCGGGTAGAGAGTTTATAGTTGATTTGATGGAGAATCCAGGAGAAACGTATTCTCCGAACGACGACGCGAACATGCGAAGAATCATGCGCGAGTTATCGCAACAACGTCAAAAGAGAGACGGAGGGTTAAAAACCAAAGATGGCGAGGAAGAGTTTGGTGTGATACCTGGGTTTGAACAATCGCTTCAAATTAGTGGTTTCGAACAGCTCTCGCCTGAGAAACTCACTGAGTCACAACAACAACAACAACAACAACAACAACAACAACAACAACAACAACAACAACAACAACTAAAAGTAGGAAGTCATTCTAGAAATGGGAGCACTTTGAGCGATTCTAATGGAAAATTGATTGAAGGAATAAACATTGGCACGACGTTACCGCAATTGCCACATTCTCCGGTAAACAATAAACCTGTCAGCACTGATCGATTGCTTCAAGCCGTAGACCTTACCATTCTCCCGCACGAGATCCTCCTTGGCGAACGCGTCGGTATAGGATCTTTTGGCGAGGTTCATCGAGGTTTATGGCGAGGCACCACCGAAGTTGCGGTCAAGCGCATTCTCGATCAAGATCTAAGCGATACGATTTTAGAAGAGTTTGCGCTCGAGGTTGATATTATGCGACGGTTGCGACACCCGAACGTTCTTCTACTGATGGGAGTGGTCACTGCTGCGGGAAGTTTATCAATCGTAACTGAGTTTATTCATCGCGGTTCTCTGTTCAAGTTATTGCACCGCCCACAACCAGAGGCCATCAAAGCGGCTTTAGTAGAACATCGGCGAAGAATTCGTTTTTGTATAGACGTCGCGAAAGGGATGCATTATTTACATACATGTATTCCAATCATAGTCCATCGCGATTTGAAATCCCCAAATTTATTGGTCGATAAAGATTGGACCGTAAAAGTGTGCGATTTTGGCATGAGTCGAATGAAGAAAAACACGTTCTTATCGTCAAAGTCAAACGCGGGTACTCCGGAATGGATGTCGCCGGAGGTTTTGCGAAACGAAGAATCCGACGAAAAGTGCGACGTGTATTCATACGGGGTCATCTTATGGGAGATTGCAACGATGAAAGAGCCGTGGGCTGAGTTGAACGCAATGCAAGTCGTCGGCGCGGTTGGATTTCAAGGGAAACGTTTAGATTTAGAAAATAACAAGATTTGTCCGGAGATGAAAGAGCTACTCAAACGTTGCTTTTCGGAAAAATCTTCGGAAAGGCCGAGTTTTCTCGAGTGTTGCAAGAAGACAAAGGAGATTGCGCACCTCATTCACGAGAAGAAAACAATGCTTTGGGGCTGCGAGGTGGACGAAGAAGAACTCTCTGCCGCGCCAGCAGCTAATGCCGCTGCTGAACAAAAGCAGGGAAGCGCTAGCGACGCGACGAAACACATACTCGACATATAAACTACTTTATTCTTTTTTTTGTACAACACTTTTGCTAAAATCAAATGTAACTCTCCGCCTCTGTCGTCCACTTATCAATGAGCGCATCATTATTCCTACCATCGTCATCATAATCGTCAAATTTCTCCAACTCTTCGTCGCTCGGCAACAGAGGCGATAAAGCTTCACCTGCGATGAACTTTTTAAACACGTGGAGAGAAACTCTAGGTCGGAACTGAGGGATCATATGACCACTTCCGTGAACCGTAGCGAACGTCAAATTTTCCTCGTAGTTTGTCACGTGTCCAGCCATTTGCGGTCCAGCCGGATGTACCGCGAGCGAAGGTCCGAATAAGAGTGGTTTTTGCGCCAATACGCTTATATCTGTGGCAGTCGCGTTAAAAAAATATGGTCGTTGACTTCCACGTCGAACTAAAGGAATACCTATATTCTCAATCGCCTTCCTTGTGCCTTCGTACGATACGCACGGGTCTGTATCTCCATTCAATACCAATATTCGATCCAGTCTTTTCGCCAGTTTTTTATAGAAATCTTTCATCGACGGTACGTTTGGACCGGCATTATCGTTACACGCATCGTAGTTAGACGCATACGTCCACTTATCATTCGGTCCAGGCCAGCTATATTTTTTCGACGCGTACGGCCTTTCGTCGATGTGCAAAGCCTTTTTCACGTCTGCTCTGTTCATCCATTTGTTCGTGTAATAATCCAAAGAACCTTCCGGGGCGCCTTCAACTACCGCTGAAGGTCCGAACAACGAAAGGTCGTTTATATACGCCAATCGCCAATCTTGCGAAAACGCCTTACTTGTGGAGAAGAGGAACTTTGCGTGCGCGACTTTACACTTCTTGTTATATGAATCCCAATCCCATATCTTACCCTTCTCTTCAAACTTTTTCCCCCATCTTCCGCTGGTCATTCGCGTGATCGGATATCTCAGTTTACACTCGTGCCACAGCAACTCGAAATCTTTATCTGGAACGAATCCGTATTTATGCCCGTACCAGAGCATATCCATTGAGTCACGTTGCTCTTTATTCGATGTGCACGGATCCGCGGTGTTAATCCCGACTAAATTTATTTTCTTTTCTGGGAATTTCTCGTTGTGTTCTACAATTTCCATCGCTAACGTGGGTACGTACACACCGGCGTAGCTCTCGCCGGCGATAAAAAATTCATTCGCTTTCAACTCGGGAAACTTTTCGTAAAAGAAATCTACCATCGCTTCCTTCGCGTCTCGCGCTGTGGATTTATCCGAATTCTCGCACCCGTTTTGCTCTTGTTTTTCACAATACGACCATCCCACCCCTGCTGGAGACTCCAGGGCGACTAAGTTCACCCCAGCGTTCGTCCACGAGTACCGATTCTCCATCAACCCACCTTTATGGTCGATAATCAGCGGCCCTTGCTCTTGGAGCATTCCAAGAATACTTGAACTCCCGGGTCCTCCGTTCAACCACAAAACGACCGGCTTCCTCTCCCAGTTCGTCGTCCACTCGTCTTGTCCTCCGCTCTCAATTTTCGTGCTCGTGGCCATCCAATAGTGCAATTTCGTCCCGTTTTTCGCGTCTAAATACCCGCTGTAATGCGGGTGAATCCGTTTCCTCACGAATCCTGGAAGCGCAGCCACAAAATCGGCATCTCTTTTCTTTCCTTTTTCTGCGTCATCGGTCGTCGTCGTCGTCGTCGTCGTCGTCGTCGTCGCGCGTTCTTCCGTCACCACCCGCGCCTCTCCCATCAAAAACAGCAGCTGGACCACCACCACGACGACGACGACGACCACCTTCCGCATCGATGAAGCATGTGGTGGTATCGATGCGCGCATCATCTTTTCATCTTTCTTTTCGTTTTTGTGATTTTTTTAAAGATTCGTTGTCTTCTTTAACGGTCTATTTAGGGTTTTGTGGATTCTGGTCTTTTTTTTTATTTATTTTTGAAACTCGAGACGACAGACACAAAACACCTCTCTCTCGTCCGTCGTCGCCGTGTGTCGGACTCGAGGAGAAGTCGTCGCCGTCGGAGGAGAAGGAAGAGAAGGCACTCCAACCATGAGCGAGGAGGCGGAGGAGGCGGTGTTGCGCGACGCTCTGAAGCTCTCTTTCGCGGAGAGGTGCGGTCACGCGCACTGGAAAGTACGATCGAAAGCGTACGAAACGTTAGCTCCTGGACATTCTGATGCAAAAACCAACGACAACATCGACGTCTATTTCAAAGATGCGTTGCATAAAATCGTGAACGAATCGAACGCGAACGCGTTGGATGTGGCTTTAGAAAAGACGAATGTAAGATTGAGAGATATGATTGAGAGAGAATTGAATGATCCAGAGGAGGATCGCGCGAGGAAGACTGATGTCAAGCAATTCGCGGAAGACGTTGGAGCGAAAGTGGTACCGGTTCTCACGTCAAAAGCGTTCTTCGGACGACCGAAAGCGGTACAATTTGCCACGGAAACGTTTTGTTTATTCATAGAGATGGAACAAACAGACTTAGTGATAGAAACGTTGTCGAAAGCGTGCGGGCATAAAGTACCTAAAGTGGCGTTGGCAGCGAGTAAATGTTTAGCGCTCGCGTGCGAACAATTCGGGTGTGGGAAGAGAGGCGCGTTGAACTGGATGAAGTGTTTAGATGGGGCCGGAGAAGCGATTGGGCATCGAGACGAGAAGGTGAGAAGCGAAGGCAAGAAAGTTATAGTGGAATGCGCGAAATGGATCGGGGATCAAGTCGTGATGGAGAAGATGAAAGACAAGTTGCCGAAAACGATGAAAGGAGAGGTGGAGACGCTGTTGGCAAAAGACGTGGCGGAAGGGAAGGAAAAAGTCAAAGCGACGAGGTTTTTGGTTTCCGTGCAAAAGGCGATGAGAGTGAAAACGACGTCTTCTGATAATGTCAGAGAAGACGTTGTATGCGAGGAGACAGAAGCGGAAGCAGGTGCAAAGGATTATTCCTCGAATGAAGATCCGTACGATTCCGCGGAACCGTTCTCAGTGCTCAAAGCTCTGGACAAACCATCCATGGACGAGGACATTCCAAAATTTTGGGAAGCCGCGGTATCTTCCAATTGGCGACACCGTTTGCACGCGTTGAAGCAACTCACCGACGCGTGTTCTTCGTCCGCGCGTTTGCAAAAAGAAGACTTCATGGAACTTCAAAAAGTGCTCAAAAATGTCATCTTGAAAGACGCCAACGCGAACTGCGTCGCAGAGGCGTCGAAATCGATCATGAATTTATGTTTGAACGCGAGAGCAGATTTTAGCAAAGAAGCGAAAATGTTACTCGGTGCTTTATTGGATAAACTGAAAGACAAGAACGCGTTCGTGACGAATGCGATTGCCAATGCATTGGATGCCATTTCCTTGCGATGTTTTGCGTTTTGCGACTCGGCAGAAGATGTGGTAAAGTACGGATTGCGACATAAAGTTGGCAAGGCGAAATTGGAAACTTTGAAATGGTTGACGCGATCGAGCGCGTCATTTTCGTTGCAGGAAGCGAAAAAGACGATTGGTGCGAACGAATTAGTCGCGACTGTGGTGAAACTTTTGGAGGATAAAGATCCGGAAACGAGAAAGGCTTCCCAAGAGTTTCTCGGCACACTCGCGGGGAGAACCGGCGGGATGAAAGCACTCTCGTCTCAATATCTGGCCGGAGTGGACGATAACAAACTGAAGAAGATGAACGAGATTTGCGCGAAGATTACGCCGGCAACTGCTGATGCTCCAGCTACAAATTCGACGATGAGGAACAAAGCCGATGGCGAAGAGAAAGTTGCCGCCTCAAAGAGAAAACAAGAACAAGGCGATAGAAAGAGCGGAAACACTAGCAGCATTAACATCAACACCAATAATAACGATGGCGCAACCGATTTGAGTGCGAAAATCACGGACGCTCTACTCCGCGATACAGCTGATGGTAACTGGAAGCGTCGATCCGCCGCGCTCGATAAGTTGAAATCTATTCTCGACTCAGCGCCAAGTACCATCGAAGTCTTTGGACTCGACGCGCTCTTTTCAGCTTTACGAGCGAGGTTTACCGACTCCAACGCGAATTTGGCGTCTCAGGCGTTACATCTTGCAGGTAGTTTCGCTTTGAAGTGTGGGAGAAACGTCGAGAAAGTTGGACGATTAGTATTGAGCGATTGTGCGAAACACGTTGGCGACTCCAAAAGATTTGTCAGAGAAGCTGCGTTTTCTTTGATTTCCGATTGGGGCGCTGCCGTTGGCGAAGCTGAAGTTTTAGAACAGTTTGCGAATAAATTCGTCGAGCTTGTGATCTCCTCGAGCTCGTCTAATAATTCTTCCATCGGCAGCTTGTGTATGGATGGTAAACGCGAGGCTATGGATTTTTGCCGCGAAACGATAGAGGCGATTGAGAAGAACACTGTCACCACCAAAACGGCGAACGATATCGCACTTTTCTTAAAACCTGCCATGGCGTTTGCCGCGGTTGGCTTTAACGATAAATCGAATGACGTTCGCATGGCAGCTTCGAATCTTTTTGAAACTGCCATGAAAATGGAACGCACGATCGATATGAATAGTAATAGTAATAGCACTAGTAGTAAGACGAAACACACGGTGACTCGGGAAGACGCGCTGAAAGCTATTGAGAAATTACCGCACGGTTTATGTTCGGCTATTGATGCGAGAATCGCCAAACAGTTTCCTACTACTACCAGTAATGCTTCTGCTACATCGAGCGCGATGAAGAAACCGGCATCGCTCAACATTCCGGAAAATTATAAAAATTTGGGCACCGTCGAGAAAGTCCAAAAGCCGATGGAGTTCACTGAAAGGAAGACTATTATAGACGACGACAACATGGACGTGGAAAATCTCGAAGTTATGTTCGATAAAGCGGTTAAAGAAAACTTCTCTCGAAGCTCCAGCGGAGACTTTTTCGAAATGTGCGACTCGAAGCAACTCAACGTTGACGGTGTGTTACACGATAAGGACCTTGAACCGCCAATCACGCCACCGGCAAGACCCTCCATCTGGGACCGCGCACTTGCGAGAGCCACGGCCGACGAAGACGACGAGTGCGTAGAAGGTTTGAAAGCGTTGTGTCACGAAATGAACGCGCATTCCATGTCGGACGCGTTCAAACACGAAATTTCTGGAACGATTGGACCTTTGCTCATGTTTTTATCGGACGAACTGCCGATTTTCTTTGAAAACGCGGTGAAGGCGAAAAAAAAATGCGAGAAACACAAAAAGAGTAAAACGAACAAAAAGATCGAGGAAGAGCGAGAGGAATACGAAACGTTACTGCGTGGATGTAAGTACGCGTTGATGACTATGCACGCGGTCTTGAAGGAGTCCATCTTAGCGAATGACGCGTCGGAAGAAACGACGAGGAACGTCTTCGCCTCTGTTCTCTCGCAGTTGGTTTTGGCCATGGATAATGATGTTGACACTAACATATCTTCGGCTGAATCAACTACAACTGTTTTCGAATCTTCGGATTATTTGAACGCGCTCAACGCGATCGCAGAGAAAGCCATGGAAAACTTCTCCAAGACGAATTCTATGGTCAGTTTGATCAAATTATTATCCGGGGAAGGCGTCCCAAATTTCTCTTCGTTGGCTGATGCCACCGCGACGACGACAACTGCAAATCATCTGAGAAAGAAGACCGCAAACACCGAAAGCGTCGAAGCGAAAGTGGCCTTATTCGAATCGTTAGTTGCGAAATGTCTCGTCAAACTCGCGTTTCAGCTTGAAGAGCTGGTGGATACCGGCATCAACATCGCCTCGATTTTCTCCGCCGTGCACGAATTTTACTCCTTCAAAGGCGAAGAGTTCATCCTCGAAGGCGAACGCGACGACGATCACGGGAATAAAAACATTCGTATCGTTCGGGCGGTCATCCACGAGGTGTGTAAAGTTATCGGTCCGTCCGCAGAAAAGTACGCTAAGTTAGCTTTGACAGGTATGAACGTAAAAATACCAGAGTTTGAGAGCGAGGCAGACCAACCTCCTTCGTTGTTGCGACAGGTTCGCGCGAGTTTAAAAATCCTCTCCGGAGAAGACGAAATTGAATCCAAAGTTCGAGAGGAATTGTCGAGTATTTTCGCGAAAATCGGCGTTAAGGAGACAACCGTCCAAGGTCTCGAGCAACTGTACGATTTTACGAAGTGCGAAGAGAAAATTTCCCGCGTCGACTTGAACGAACACTTGCAACAGACGAGTTCAGCGTTCCAAGCATATGTGAACAGAGGTTTGGCGAAAGTGGATAACAGTCGCAAAAAGAAGACGTTGTTGTCTAATTCGTCCTCTACTCCTTCCGTTATTTCTGAAAAGGAAAACGGAGGAAGCTCTTTTACTTTTCGCGCGACGCCGAGGAACTTTGGGAGTAGTTTCGCTTCGAATGGTAAAAGTACCGGTGGCTCCGCCGCTTTGAAAGGATTCAAGCTTTCCCCGAGAGACATGAACGTCGTCGTCTCGGCTGTTGAGAAATCACCCGTTACGAAAGCGAAATCTGCGGCGGAAGAATTTCGAGAGCGAATGAATGCTTTAACAAAGCGTAAAGCAACTAACTAAACGTTCTCTGTCGCCACCGTCCATAACCGGTCGTCGTGGTATGTTTATGTTCGCAAAATGTTTCAGTAAAGAAGTTTAATTATTATTACAATACGCAAAAAAAAGAAACTTTCGAGAATAAGTGTGATTATACGTCTCAGTCCTCGTTGTTGTCTTTCTCTCTATTCGTACTACTCTTTCTCTCCTCGTCGCTCTCCCTTTTCTTAATTCTTTCTGTTTTTAATGTAATCGGCTAAGCCAATGAGCGGCGCGGCTTTCTTCGGATCATATACGGACAACTGATCCTTCGCGCCCTTAATCAATTCATCTGCTATTCTCTGCGACTCCTCCAATCCTAATAAACTCGGGTACGTCGCCTTACCAACCGCGACGTCTTTACCAGCCGTTTTGCCTAACTCCTCGCTCGTTGCCGTGCAATCCAAAATATCATCCACAACTTGAAACGCCAATCCAATATCGTACGCGTACTTCCCCAGCCGTTCGATATCTTCTTCGCTTCCACCACCCAAAATCGCCCCGGAAACGACCGCCGTCTCCAACAACGCCCCGGTCTTGTGCGCGTGAATATACTTCAACGTATCCAAACTCACCGGTTTCCCTTCCATCGCCAATCCTTCGCTTTCGATATCCACAACTTGGCCACCTACCAAACCTTCCGAACCGACACACTTCCCAACATCCGCAATCACCCGTAAAATCTTCTCTGCCGGGGCACCTTTCGTCTCTCTCGCGATGTACTCGAACGCGTGCGATAACAACGCGTCGCCAGCTAAAATAGCCATCTCTTCCCCGTACACTTTATGGTTCGTCGGTACGCCTCTTCGAAAATCGTCGTTATCCATCATCGGTAAATCGTCGTGAATTAAACTCATCGTGTGGATCATTTCTAGCGCGCAGGCGGTGGGCATGACAACTTCTTGTTTCCCTCCGACCATCTCGCACGCGGCGATGGCTAAACACGGACGAATTCGTTTCCCACCGGCGAGTAAAGAGTATCGCATGGATTCGTGAAGTCTTTCCGGGTACATAGTCGGGACGGAATCGGATAAGGCCTGCTCGATAGCCGCGTTCTTTTCTTTCACGTATTTCGCGAAATCAATTTCCGCGTTCGTATCCGCGATGGCCATGGCCTTGATCGTCTGCGAGCTGGACGACACGGAAGACGAAGAAATCTTCACCTTCGTCCTCCGATTACACGACGATTTCGATGATATTCTCCTCGCACCAATGTGCGCGTTCGCAAACGCGTGCGCACCGGACGACGCGACCATCGAAACGCTCATTTTCGCCGCCTTTTAAAGTCTCGCTCGATTGAATCCCGCGAAAAAGTCTACTCCCCCCGAGAACAGTCGTCGTTTCCGCGTCTTTGCGCCCGCGACCGACCGTGATGATGATTTGTGCCGATAATATCGGACTTTTGGATATGTATAGTCGCGCTTGGGGGGGGGGGTAATTCTATCCTTTTTTCCTTCTTGTTTTTTCGTCCTTTTTTTTGTTTGACCCACACGCAAAAAAAGAGATCTTCGTCTCCTTTGTGTTTGTCGTTGTTGTCCTTTTTTGTCTTTTTTTCTCTCTCGACACAGAGAGGGCGAGAGAGGAATAAATTTATGGGAGTCTTTTGGAGAGAGTAAAAAAACTTGAAACAAACTCCCTCTTCTCGTCGTGCAAGGACAGACACGAAGAAGGAAAAAAGCGACAAAAGTTCCGTGATTGAAAAGGAGGAGGAGGAGGAGGAGGCTTGAAAAGAAAAACTTCTAAAAAGGGGCGCTCGTCGCATCGAAAACGCGAGAAGAGAACGCGCGCTCAGAACACGGGCACGGAGAGAGAGAGAGAGGGAGAACGATGGCGCGGACGATGGTGATGACGACATCGACGACGAACGCGGCGACGAGACGAGCAGTCAAAGCGAGAAGCAGCGTTGGAAACGACGACGACACATTCTTTTTGAAAAATTCGAACGCGATGATGACAAAAGTAGTTGCGCGCGCGTCGTCGTTCGCGAAATGTCAACGCAGACGACGAGCAACGACAAGGAGAGGAGGAAGAACGATGGTGTTCTCGATGGCCTCGTCTTCGGAGGAGATGAAGAAGGTTTTAGTCATCGGTTCGGGCGGCCGCGAGCACGCGTTAATCTACCGCTTGCGACAGTCTCCCTCGTGCGAAAAAGTGTTCGCGTTACCAGGGAACGCAGGTATCGCGTTAGAACCGGGCGTGATATCGGTAGCGGACGTCGCGGAATCGAATCACGCGGGCGTGGTAGAATTTTGCAAATCGAACCGTATCGATTTAGTCGTTGTCGGTCCGGAAGCGCCGTTGGTGGATGGGTTAGCGGACAGTTTGCGCGCAGAAAATATCAACGTATTTGGACCGTCGAAGAAAGCGGCACAGTTAGAAGGGTCGAAAGAGTTCATGAAGAACTTATGTAGGAAGTATAACATACCGACGGCCACGTACGAGGTGTTTAACGACGCGAAGAAAGCGAAGGAGTACGTCAGAACGGTGACTGGCGCGCCGATTGTGATTAAAACGTCTGGGTTGGCTGCCGGGAAAGGCGTGATTATGACCGAAACTATCGAGGAGGCAGAAAAAGCCATCGACGAGCTGATGTTGAATAAGCAGTTTGGCGATGCCGGCGATACGATCGTAATTGAGGAAACTCTGTTTGGCGAGGAAGCATCGTTTTTTGCCGTCGTTGGTGGTGATGTGGCCGTGCCATTAGCGTCGGCGCAAGACCACAAAAGAGTTGGCGATGGCGATACTGGATTGAACACCGGTGGTATGGGCGCCTATTCGCCCGCTCCAGTCGTCACGAAAGAGATTGAAGAGGACGTGATGAAGAACATTATCGAGCCAACAGTAAAAGGAATGCAAGAAGAAGGGTGCGAATATAACGGCGTCATCTTTGCTGGGTTGATGATTGACGAGAAAACGAAAAAAGTAAAACTGTTGGAACACAATGTGCGCTTTGGCGATCCCGAGTGCCAAACGTTGATGACGAGAATGGAAAGCGATTTGTGCCAACTTTTATATGCCGCAGCGACGAATAATATCACCGAAGAAGACGTGAAAAGCGTTAAATGGAGCGAAGAACCAGCCGTGAATGTTGTTTTAGCGGCGAAAGGGTACCCAGGAAGTTACTCGAAAGGCGATGAGATCAAAAATTTACAAGGCGCGGAGGAATCGACGGCGAAAACGAAAATCTTTCACGCTGGAACGGCGAGTGGAGAGAACGGGGCGATATTAGCGAACGGTGGTCGAGTTTTGGGGATTACTGCGATGGGTTCGTCCGTAAAGAATGCTACGAAGAACGCATACGAGGCCATCGATAAAATCGATTGGGCGAACGGTTTCTGTCGAAGGGACATCGCCTATCGAGCGATTAAAAGAGAAAACGGCGGCAAGTAATAATAACAATAATAAGAATAATACGTATTTAATTCATATTTATCATAACTCTCGGACCATCGTGATGAAAGAAGATTACCGAATGATAATAATTGACTACGTACGTTGTGTACTCCCTACTTATTGAAGATGCGCGCCCGCACGTTTACAACTCTTCGTGCGCCTCTTCGTACTCCTTCGCTTTTCTCTTCGCCTCTCTCTCCGCAGCCTTCTCTTCCTTGGATTTGATTTTCGGCAATTCAAACGGATGTTTTGCGTTCGCTTGAATAAATCTCGTGAAGCCACCGACCGTTCGCTTCTCCTCTTCGTCCCATGGGATTCTTACGCCCTTCCCCCCCGCGGGAAAGAAATAAATCGCCGGGAAACCTTTCGCATCCTTCACTAAAGGATGTTCGTTCGCGGTACCATCCATGTCGCAAATTTTCACCGTCGGCACATCTTTGAACCTTTTAGCGAGTTTCTTAATCGTCGGCGCAAGTTCTTTGCAGTGCCCGCACCACGGCGCGTAGACTTCGAGAAAGACATCTGTGTCGCTATCGGCAACCATTTCATCAAAGTTTTCGCCGACAACTTTGTACAACGGACCGTAGTTTTCATCCGGAATCGGTTCAGACTTTAAGTGTTCCTGCAACAAACCAGCTTCGAATGCTTTAATGAACTGTTGCAAGATTGGCTTCGTAATCGTCGGCGCGTTTTCGAGCTTGAACTTCTTTTGGCCTTCTTCGATGATCGCTTCTTCCTTCTCGTCTTTGTTCACCGGTTCTGGAGTGTCTGGTTGGGAAAAGATGACCGCCTGCGGTTGGAACTCGTCCTCGCCGACGGTCACGTCGAAGTATTCCAAAACACCCTCGGCATCGCTACCTTTAATGTCCACGATGACGAACAAAATCTTGCCGCTCTTGTTGTCTTCCTTGGAAACTTCCTCAAGGAGCGCGGTGAGTTCTTTCGCCGCTTCCTCGTTCTCGCCGTCGTAAAATACCAAAAGTTGCACAGACACGCCGGATTCGAACACTTTGTTGATATTCTCTTGCTCGAACGGAATGACCCAGGGAAGTTGCGCAACGGCCGCAAACTTGGTGACCTCTTTCGCCTCCCATTTGCCGTCGTATTCCGCGAATGATTTCTCGCCTTTTTCGTTTTCAAACATCAAAACCATCGCCGGGTTAGTCGGTTTTTTGAAGTTAGTCAAACCTAATTTGGCGACGTTCGCACGATTATCTGTGTGCGCGATGTCGAGGTCTTCGAGATCGATATCTTTCGCCATCGCGTAAAAGTTTGTAAAGTCTGGGGAAGAGCCCAATTCGTCGAAAACAGCAATCAAAGTCGCCCGCTTTTCATCGTCCTCATCCTCTTCGTCTTCATCATCTTCTCCTCCTTCGCCTTCGTCACCGTCTTCTTTCACTTTCTTTTCTTTTTTCGGCGCCTCTTCCCCGGTGAACACTTTCATGGTCGTCAAATCCATGCTCGGTTCGCCCATTTGACGTTCGACGTAGCCAGAGATGGCGTACTGGTCTCTCCCGGATTGGTAAGTCTTCTTCAATTCACCTTTTTCGAACCACTTCATTGTTGGAAACCCTTCCACGCCCATTTCCTTTGCCAACGCCTCTTCCACAGTCGCGTCGACTTTGAATAATTTCACGTTTTTACCTTCCAACTTTTCGCTGTCTTTCAAATGTCTCGCGGCGTACTCATAGTGCGGCTCCAACTTTTGACAGTGTCCACACCACGGCGCGTAAAACTCCACTAAAGCTCCATCCAAGTTTTTCAAAATGGACGTAAAATTCTTCTTCCCTAACGGTTCGACTTCGTACGGACCTTCCGGCATTTCCAACTCTTCCTCTTCTCCGCCGTAGTCGCCGTAGTCACCGCCCATGCCGCCGTAGTCGCCGTAGTCGCCCATGCCGCCCATGCCGCCCATCCCGTCGTACTCGCCGTAATCTGGACCATAATCCGGAACGTGATCGTACGGTCCCGCCGGTCTCAAATCATCGTCATCTTGCGCCTGCGATCGGAACACCTTTCGTTAGTCTCTCTCTCTCTCATCGCATCGCTCCAAAGCCGCCGAAAAAGAAACGAAAAGAAAAACGATCGGGCACACACACACCAAAAAAAACGAGGGGGGGGAGAGAACTTAAACAATACTCACCTCGACGCTTCCCGCGAGCGACGTCGCGCGCAGCAGCGCCCCGAGGACGACGACTGTCGAGACGATTTTTGAGACGATCGACGACGACGACGACGACGACGGTTTTCTTCTCCTCGGCGACGACATGAGATGATTCAATCGATGTGATCGGTATTAATTTTCTTTTTTTTTCTCTCTTTTTGTCGGTGCTTATTTTTTGAGGTTTTTGTCTCGTTCGACGAACAACAAACAACAAATAAAGAATTTTTGTGTGAAGAAGAACAAAAAAAAGGGACTCCTTTCCTTTGGAAAAAGTCGTTGGAAAACATTCACCTTTTTTTTTGTTCCTTGTACCACATTCAGACTCGCGGAAAGGAAAAGGAAGGAAGTGGAGGCACGCGATGATGAAGATGATGATGAGAATAACACCGGCGAGCACATCGCGCGAGAGCGTAACCGCTCGTAACACCACCACTGGCACACCGTTTTTACGCGGTCGAGCGCGAATGAGGAGAAGGAACGATCGAACTGCTGGTGCCGTTTTGGATTCGCCGTCGAAACGAACGGTACGGACGAATGCGCGTGCCCCGTCGTCGTCGGAGAAGAAAACGACGAACGGGGGAAACACGAAAAAAAAAGGAGAGAAAGAACGCCAACAGAAAATAAAGGAATATTGGAAGGACCGTCGAAAAGTGGCGTGCCAAGAAAACGATCCGATGTGTTTAGATATAATGCGAACGCCGATGAAATCGTTCGACGAGATGGAGGAGGAAGAACAAGAGTTGAACGCGCTCGCGCCCGAGTTTATGGGAGAAATTGTGATGGGGGAAGTGAATGAAGTCCCGTCATTTCCAGTGTTCAAAGGAGAGATATTGAACGCGCCGGAAGAGACGTTGAATGTGGTGGAGTTTACGTTTTCGTGGTGTCGACCATGTAAGAAGTTTGCGGCGAAATACGAAAGGTTCGCAGGTTATTATGGTAAAGTGAGGTTTTTCAAGGTTGTCGGGGATAGCGATCCGATATTGGCGTCGACGGCAAAGAGCATGAACGTGACGGCTACACCGCATTTCTTCATGTTTCGCGGCGGTAAGATGGTTGGGTCGTTTACCGGTACGAACGAGGAGAACTTTCGAAAGGAGTTGGTGTTCGTTATGAAAGACGATGAGAAACCGTGAGAACTAACAACAACAACAACAACAACAACAACAACAACAACAACAACAACAACAATAATAAATAATAATATTAATAATAATAATAATAATAATAATAATAATAACAACAACAACAACAACGACAATAACAACACCACTAACGACTATAGTAGTACTTGTGGGTATCCCACTTTTCCTTTATCGATCATATAATACCGCGTCGATACCAACAGAGATGAGAGGGAGGAATGATACCTGTCACAATTTATAACGCAAAGCAAAATACAAGTATACAATAAATACTTACAACTACACTATATCTTCCTAATCATCCCCTCTATCGAAACCAAGACGGCTTGAGCGCGCATTTCGGACCCGATCGAACTCATCACGTGCCTGCCGCAAACTCTTATCGACGCTCTTAATCGCCGAGAGCGTTTGTTCGCGATCTGCTTTCGAGGAGGTTCGGATGTAAAACGAGTTGTCAGACGCGCCGTCGTCGTCGTCGTTGTCTTCTTCATTACCAAAGTTTTTACGTGGCGACAGTTTAGGACTATGCGGCGGCGTCACGCCAACTTTTCTACCTCTTCCCAATCGCACGGCTTCGATGATGTTTTCTAACTCGGCAATTCGGCCTCTCAATTCTCTCTCGCGTCTACTAAAATGTTCCTTCATGCTCGCCATTTCTTCTCGAGCTGACATTAATTCATCCTCAATGCCTTCTGTGGCTTCTATAAACGCTTCGGCTTCTGCCAACTTCGATTTGATCGCGGAAATTTCGCGCGACGACGCATTCTTAATCGCTTGCATTGCTTGCGAAACGTGTTCGGAAGCCTCTGCCGAAGCCGAATCCATCGACTCGATTTCTTGTAAAAGCTGATGGACGCGAACGTTTGCATCATCGACGCGCTCGTGCAATTCCTCGTTTTCTATCCGAAATGCCTCGATCTTTGCTTTGCTTTCTTTTTGTAATCTTTCAATTTCCACTCGAGCTTGTTGCGATATTTCCTCCGAAGCTCCGCTTTCTTTCTTTGCCGCTTCGTACTTTGCCGAGACGGATTTCAATCTCGCATCGAGTTCAGCGACTCGGTCCGATTTCGATGCGAGATCTCTTTTCAACGTCTCAATTTCAAACGTCATTTCCATCTCTTGATCGGCGCGTCGTTCGATTTCTCTTTGGTTTTGACGTTTCGCTTCGTTTTGGGTATTTTCCAAAGCGCTCTCGAGTGCTTGAACTCTTTCGCATTCACTATTCAAGCGCGACTTTGCATCGTCGAGCGCTCGACTCATGGACTCGCGTTCATTGCACGCATTCGCGCGCGATATTTCCATATTTTTTAATTGAATGGAGAGTTCTTCGCATTTCGCATTACTCTCTGTGAGTTGTTCATTGAGTTCGTGCTCCAAAAGCTCGCTCGTCTCGGTGAGTTCTCGGATTTCGTTTCGCAACGCCTCGATTTCGTAGCTGTTTCTTCTGTTCTCGTCTTCGTCGTCATCGACGTAATTAGTCTCATGCCCTTGTTCCTTCTTCTCACTTTTCGCTGGGCTACTTTTACGATCACCTCCACCATCCTTTGAACGTTCTTCGGCAACTCTGGCAGAGATGAACGCCAACTTTACCTCGTCGCGCATGGCATCCGCGAGTGATTTTGGTTCCTTCTCTTCCATCATTTCCTGGAACGTCCGTTCGAGCACTTCGAATCGTTCCTCTACCGCTTGAATAATTGTTCTAAACAGTGCGTTCGCTTTGTTTTCATCTTGCGTCCGTACCAATTCGTTTTGCTTTCCACGTTCTTGTTCCCCTCCTTCTCCTTCTTCGTCTGGTGAAGCTGCCGCAACGTCATAGAACTCCGGATGCCACGACCAACTCGGCGACTTCGATGCGGTCGCCACGCGCGAATCTAAAACACCGATCTCGGCGCACGCCTCCGCGAAACCCGTAACTTCCATCTCTAACGAATCCAAACACGTCAAAACTCTCGACTCTCTCGCCAACGCTTTCTCTAATTCTATTTGTAAATTTTTCTTGCTCCTATTCGCCGCATCACGTTCGACTTCGACGACGCCCAGCTTCAATTCTATCGTTTCCAGCTCTCGCTTCCATTTTAAAACTTGCGTAGAGGCTACTTCCAATTCTCTTTTAATTTTTTCTTCGCACGCTCTGTTGACATCCTCTATGGAGGCTTGCAAATTCGTCGTGCTTGCCAACGTTTCTTTTTTCCTGACTTTTTCCGTCTTGCCTCCTCTTCCGCTCGTCGTTGTCTCTTTTCCGTCTCTTGCCTCCTCCTCTTCTTCACTTTCGCTCTCGTCTTCTTCCGTATCGATGTCTCTTTGTTCGTTCGCTAAGTTCCTCTGTTCTAATAAAAGCGCCGCTTTCTTCTCTGCCAACAAACACCTCGTCTCCCACGCGCTCACATCCATCCTCCATCTCGATGCGTTCGCGTTCAACTCCGTTTTCATCGCCGACATCTCTCGTCTCGCTTCGTCTCTGTCCATCTCTAATGCTTCCCTCGCGCTTTCAATCGCGTTACACTTCTTCTCTTTCATTTCCAAAGCGTACATTGCCTCTCTCTTTTCTCTTTTCAAAATTTCCGCGTGCGCCTTCGCGACTCTTAATTCGTCTTCGTACGCGTCTCGAACGTTCCTGGCATCCGCGCACATCTTTTGTAGCTCTTTCGTTTTCTCAAAAGATAAAAGTTTCGACGTGTCGATGCCCATCGTCGTCGCGGTATCGTCGGAAGAAGATAAGCTCTGATACATGCTCAAAAGTTTCTCCTTCTCTTCGTTATGCTCTTTCAATTTTGAAATTTCCGCATCCTTTTCCATAATCAGTTTCGCACTCGAAAGCCTCTCTTTCCCTTTCCCACTCTCATCGCGTAACAATTGTTCTTCTAACGCGTTCACTTTTATCTTCAATTCGATGCATTCTCTCTTTAAATATACAGCCGCCGATGGAGAATGGGCATCAACATCATCGTTCGTTTCATTTTCCTCGTTTTCGTCGTCCTCGTCCGACGACGATTCTTCCAGCAGCGCGTCTAAATTATCCGCGTCCACGTCCGCCTTTTTCCCTTCGCGCGTTGATGTCTTCTTCTTCTTCTTCTTCTTGAACGGAGACGTCACGTAAGCGAGCATCCTCTCTCTCTCTCTCTCTCTCTCTCTCTTTTTGTATGTGTCGCAAGAGAGAGGGACGAGTTTACATAAAAAAAAAGTTGACGAGTCTCTTTTCTTTCTTGTTCAAAGTTGTGTTTAAGGATTCAGAATTTTGAAAAAGAACTCAAAGAGGAGGAGGGGTCCAAAAAGGGGAACAAAAATTTCAAAAAAAAAAAGGAAAAAAGGAAGAGAGGAGGAGGAGGAGGACGAGACACACTCATACTTCCCTCCAATCGAATTCATCCTCATACATTTTTTGCGTCGCGCCTCTTTTTGCAGACTCCATCAAAAGCTCTCAGAAACGGTCCCGCGCGAGGAATAAAAGATGAGAGAAGTTATTTCGCTGCACATCGGCCAAGCCGGGATTCAAACCGGGAACTCGTGCTGGGAGTTGTTCTGTTTGGGTGCGTCGTTTCGTCTCGAGAGATTTTTGAATTTTTGGTTTCTCGTTTTGCAAAGTGCCGTTCGAAGGGGGATGGGGGGGAATTTGTGACCGTTTGTCGAGCATCGCTGACGCGCTGAACTTTTGAATCTTTTCTCTCTCTCTCTCTCTCTTTACAGAACACGGCATCGGCCCGGATGGACAAATGCCAGAAGACCAACACCAACAAAACGACGACGCGTTTTCGACGTTTTTCTCCGAAACCGGAGCTGGGAAGCACGTGCCGAGAGCGGTGTTTTTGGATCTCGAGCCGACCGTCATCGATGAGGTGAGAACTGGGACGTACAGACAATTGTTCCACCCGGAACAATTGATTTCCGGCAAGGAAGATGCCGCGAATAACTTTGCCAGAGGGCATTACACCATTGGTAAGGAGATGGTGGACGTTGCCTTGGATAGAATTCGAAAATTGGCGGACAATTGCACGGGATTGCAAGGATTTTTGGTCTTCAACGCCGTCGGTGGCGGGACCGGCTCCGGTTTGGGATCTTTGCTTTTAGAACGATTGTCCGTGGATTACGGGAAGAAATCGAAGTTGGGCTTTACCATTTACCCGTCGCCGCAAGTTTCCACCGCGGTGGTTGAACCGTATAACTCAGTTTTGAGTACGCACGCGTTGTTGGAACACACCGACGTGACGGTGATGTTGGACAACGAAGCCGTGTACGACATTTGCAGAAGATCTTTGGACATTGAAAGACCGACCTACACGAACTTAAACAGATTGTTGGCGCAAGTGATTTCGTCGTTGACCGCCAGTTTACGATTTGACGGCGCATTGAATGTGGACGTGACGGAGTTTCAAACCAACTTGGTGCCGTACCCGAGAATTCATTTCATGTTGTCCTCGTACGCGCCGGTTATTTCCGCAGAGAAGGCGTACCACGAGCAGTTATCGGTGGCGGAAATCACGAACTCTGCGTTTGAACCGCAATCGATGATGGCTAAGTGCGATCCGAGACATGGCAAATACATGGCGTGCTGTTTGATGTACAGAGGCGACGTCGTTCCAAAGGATGTCAATGCCGCCGTCGCTTCCATCAAGACGAAACGAACCATCCAATTCGTCGATTGGTGCCCGACTGGTTTTAAGTGCGGTATCAACTACCAACCGCCGTCGGTCGTCCCGGGCGGTGATTTGGCGAAAGTCCAAAGAGCTGTCTGCATGATTTCCAACTCCACAGCCATTGCCGAAGTCTTCTCAAGACTCGACCACAAGTTTGACTTGATGTATAGCAAGAGAGCGTTTGTCCACTGGTACGTCGGAGAAGGCATGGAAGAAGGCGAATTCTCTGAAGCGAGAGAAGATTTGGCCGCTTTGGAAAAAGATTACGCGGAAGTTGGCGCGGAATCCGCGGATGGTGAGGAGTACGAAGAGGAGTACTAATAAGAGACAGAGAAAACAACTGGAAGAGAAGAGAAAGCGCGAGAGGAGAGAGATGTGAAAACACATTCAAAATCACCAAAGCGCACGCGGAGCTTATTGTGAGACGTTGTCCCTATACATATATTCTTACTACTATATTCAAATAATTTCAATTACTCATATAATACATGTATATATATACAATTATTCGAAATGCGAATCGTATCGCATGCGTGCATATCCACGCGTCTTCGCGCACAGCCCCGTTTATAATAGGTTTGTTTTTGCTTAAATTTTTGCTCTTTTTCTCTCTACATTTGCTTCACAAGAAGAAAAGAAGAGAGAAAAATGGAGCAACTCCAACTGCTCCTTTATTCTCCTTCTCTTCAACCTCCCTCGGATGAAATCGTGCACAAATGCACTCTGATATCCGAACATAAAGATCTAGATTCGTTGGGAAGGGAAAGAGGGGAGATGATGTTGAATGAGGAGAGAGAAGAGAACGGATTGTCGACTTTGGACCGAGAAAGCTTGAGTCAATTCCACGCTAATTTTCTCTCAACTTTACGAGACGTGAAAGAGATTATTGGATCAAAATCGATCGAGAAAGAACAGATTGGAGTGGTTTCATTTACAGAGGAAGAAGGGAAAGAGGATATGAAAAAAGAAGAGTCTACCAATGTGAAGAAGAAAATATTGATTGAAGTAATAGGAGGGGATGATGTTGAAGAAGAAAAATCCCCTAACAATAAGAAAAAACTGAGTCAAATGTGGAACGATTTTGCGCTGTTATTGTGTGGGATGATGGAAACGTCCGATGGTCTTCCTTTGTGGTCAAGTAAACAGTGCTCTGACTTAGCAAAAGAGACGTTAGAGGAGTGCTACACAAATAGTAGTGATGAAAATGGAAAGCGACGTCCTCCTCTCACCTCGGACACGCTCGATGGCAAGCGAATGTGGAGGGATTTGAAAGCGCACAAGAGTGCGCCGGAAAAGGAGTCGTGGAATACAAAGTTGGCAGATAGGAGGGATGCGAGAGCCTTCTATGCGTGCGTGCAAGCGTTGAGTGTGTTGGAGCACGTGCCTTTTGGGGAGCATACGTTTGAGCGGTTTACCGCGATTGCATTGAGAGCGTTGGAATTTGAAACTCTGGCGACGAAACGGATTGGGGCGCGAATTGTGGAAAGGCTTTTGAGTATGTGTTTAGAAGATAGAGACGATAACGGAAAAGTCGTTTACGATACGCGAGGTATTTCAAAAGCCATGTTTGAGCAGCTGAAAAGAAATATGATTGGAGCAACATCTGCACTTTTTGCGCCAACGTTGCGAGCATTTATGGCGTGTGCGAGCGTGCGCAAATACGAATCCTCGTTGTCAGAGGAGGATACCGATTCGCGGTATCATGATATCGTGTTATCGCAGAGTTTAGATTCAGTCGCTTTACACGTTGACGATCATCTTTTTGTTACTCCGCTCCTGCGAACGATTCCTGAACTTTGCTCGGAGATGAAACTATGCATCGTCGGTCGATACAAATCGTTAATTCCTTCTATTTTAGCGTGGTCGAAAGCACCGTCGAACGAAATTGCTCTGTTAGCGCTGGAAGCGTTACATGAAATTCTCCAATGGACGTGGCCGCGAGCGTACTCGAGGTGCGAAGAGATTTGGGAGAGCATGAAAATTGCTTACGAGGAAGGCCCGAGAATCATCGAAGAAGAGGAAGTTGAGAAAAGAAGACGCGCGGTTGAGAAAGTTTTGACTATATTAAACGCCGCTTGTGGACCAATATTTACTACTGTTGCGCTCAAAGAGAAGAAAACGGAGGATATGAAACTTCATGCTTTTGTCGAGGGGTTGAAAAAATACAAGGGTGATGTGTACGGGAACCCGTACGTCGGTTTTAAAGAACTTAGCATTAGGCCAAAATAGATCTAACAGATAGTAAAAATATATAGATAGATAACTAGCTAACTCTGAACGAGGCGAAGACTTAAATGCGCGCTATTCTTTGCCAACTTTTTGTGCTTCTCGAAAAGAGTTCGAACTTGTCCGTAATATTGCTCGTGAATTTCCTCTATTGTTCGAGATGTATTCGGTTCTATTACCACTCCTTTCCCGATTGCAAAATACAACGGCTGGCGAGCTGGAAAAGGTGTTCCATATATCCCAACTGGTATAAATGGAAACGGAAACCCAAAATAGTGATAGAACTTCTTCGATATGAAGCGCTTAAATACGTTTCGAACGCCCTGCGCCTCTCCGAAAGCGACAATCGGAATTATTTTAATCTTCTCCTGATAATCGCTCGCTAAATTCATCGCAATGCGAATGAATCCTTTATGTCTCGTGCATATGACAATCTCATTATCGTTGATATTTTTAGCGTGTTCGTACAATTCGCTTTGACCTCCAGGAACAAACATCACGGATTTTCCCTCGCACAAACACTTAAAGAAAGATTTCCTAGAGACGCTTCGAGCGCCGGTGAAACTAAATATCTCGCGAACTACCGGTATTCTAAAAATTATCGACGCCGCGAGAGTACAAACTTGCCTGTTTGGAAACAATTGTTCGAAATCTGCGTGCAGATGTAACCACGCGGCAGAATGGGGGATGAACGCGTGGGGACTATATCCAAATATTAACCGACCGCTATCCTCTTCTTCCTCTTCCGCCTCCTCCCCTACATCTCTCGAGATGGAGATCTCTCCGTGCCATTCTGTCAAGCCAACCATCAAAGTATTTCTCACGAACTGTCTCGCCATTTCAATTGTGTTATCCGCATCGCTTGGAACGAGTGTACACGTTAAAACGGCATACGTAGCCAGTAACGCAATGAAAACTGCCGGCCTCACGAAAAATGCCAAAGCGAACAGCATCGAAAATACAATCAAAGGGAGCCCGTGCAAAACGGTTAAACTCAACGAAGTAATAAAAACTTTCAGAAAGTCTTTCGCATCATCCCTGGCGTCTCCTTTCCAGTGATGCAAAGACATTGCCACGCAAAAATGCGACACGAAGGATGTGACGATAACTACTAGTAAAAACTCCTCCACAAATAGAAAATAATGGAGTAAAACAGACACCACGGACACCGCAAATGATATCCAACCGAGCGCTTGTAACGTCACGAAAACATAATTTCCCGCACCAGGCATGTAGACCTTATACCCTCTCTTCCTCAAGACTCCGTACGCATGCGTCAAAGGCGGGAAAATGAGTAAAGAATACGAATACCGCTCGGAATAATAAAGGAGAAGAAGAAGAGAGAAAACGAAAAGAAGAAAGAACACCCCGGCGACAGTGGTGGCTAACGTTGTTCTCGTCGTCGTCGTCGTCGTCGTCGTCGTCGTCGTCGTCGTCGTCGTCGCGACCATCTCTCTCCCCCACTCTCTATCCCTCTCTATCTCTTCGAGAGCGCGCGTGTCTAAAAAAAGACGCGCGCTGTGGAGGTGTCGTATTTTTTTCCCTCGTTTTTCTTCTCTCTTTTTTGAGGTGCGCTCTTTGAAGTCGTTTTCAAACGCGAACGTCGTCGGTTCCTCTTCACAAAAAGAAAAGGAAGTGCACGCGCGGGAGATCCACACGTGCGGCGCGCGATCGATCGTCGTCGAAAAGAGGGGCGAAGGAAAGAGAGAGATGTTCAATCGCGCGCGGAAATCGTGAAGGGCGAAAAGCGGAAGGAGAGAGAGAGCTCAATCACAACTCAACGAGACGAGTAGTTTTCTTCGACGGGAGTTGAAAGGAGACAATTAGAGGAGAGAAGTGAACGGAGAAGACAAAGAAGAGAAAGAAGAAGACAAAGAAGAAGAAGAAGAAGAAGAAGAAGAAGAAGAGCGACCAGAAGATAACGAAAGGAGAAGAAGAAGGAATGACGACTCGAGTCGACGACGATATGGAAATGACTACGACGGAAACGACGGCGAGGGAAGATTTCGAAGCTTTGAAAAAGTCGCACAAACATACTTTGGACAACTTCCGAAGTAAAACCCTGCGAGGAACGAATGGATATCAGGAAACGGCGAAGTACTATAAGAAGAATCTGGAACATTACGAAGGATTAGCGGCAAAGAAGATAGTGAGTCCAAATGAATACCTGTCGAAGACGCTGGAGTTTCTGCACAAAGCCATACCACTGCTTGAACGAGCAGAAGGGGAGGAAGACGGCGTGTCAAAAGAGAAGAGGATGGAGGATATTGTAAATATCTCAGACGAAGACGAGGAAGTGCAGAAAGCAAAGGAGGAAAACGCGTGGAAGAGAATGGGAATGTATGCGGACGGAGTGCTTGACAAGACGATTTACAAAGACGAGCCATGCAAGAAAAAGTCGCCAAAAAAAGCTAGTATTAAGAACACCGATCACCACCGACAAGCTGAAAGATTTGAGACCCATCACGAGAAGGATAATGATGGATGGATTATAGGAAATGGCGGCGTTCCTCGGTCTAGAGCTTTTACTAGGAAAAACTATCGGAACACCATTGGTCCGGTCAACGGACGTGGCGCATCGATGGTTGAAGTTGCGATTCATGGCAGCGGGGCGAAAAATACGATAGCAACAACTACACCAAGAACTGCTCCGCGAACTGTTTATGCGCCGCAAAAGGAATTCACTCCAGAAAGATTCAACTATAATGGAGAGAAACGTCCTAAAACGAGAAATGATGTGGGTGGTAGCGGTCATAAATCCAGGGAGAGGATGTTCGAAGCCTCTAGTGACGGTGAAGAAGACGATCCAATCGAGGACGTGCGACGAAGCGGCGATGATAGCAGAGGTAAGCGCCCTCGAGGACGCGGACGAGAAAGAACAGAGAAGAAAGAACCGATCGTCGTCGACCTTTTAGATGATGATGAAGACGATGAAAGTAACAAACCAATTCAAATCGATAGTCCAATACAACAGAGGCGGCGGACGACGCGCCAAAACGCAGGATCTTTACATTCAGGTGTCGCGAAATTTGGCAAATACAACGCGAAATATCCCGATAATGGATCCAAAGGAGCCGCTTTAATTACCACTAATGATTTAGATTGCTTAGAACCTGGTGAAATGTTGAACGACCAGGCGATTAACTTTTACATGAAGAAGATTGCCGAGGAAGAGTTTCCCTCGCCCGAAGACAAGGAAAGATGTTTAGTCATGAACTCATATTTCTATTCAAAGTTAACGCAAAAATCGCATGGAGTTTCGAACGTAGCAGAGCGAAAAGATCAGGCGTACGAGAGGGTTAAGAAGTGGACGAAATCTATCAATATCTTTGAAAAGGATTTCATTCTTATTCCTATTCACGCTCATTTTCATTGGAGTTTGGCCATCATATCGTATCCTGGTTTAGCTTGCAGTTCCGTGGAGGGCAAAATAGAAGAGGGCAATATCCCGTCTATTATTCATCTAGATTCGATGGGAAAGAATAGCATGCACACAATCGGGAGCATACGTAAAAATTTGACGCAGTGGCTACAGCGAGAGTATAATCGTGTTCAAACTGAATTTTACGCGGAAGGTATAATTGAAGACGGAGTAACTCAGTTAAACGAAAGGTTATTCTATCAATTTAGCCCATCAGTTCCAGAGCAAACAAATGGTTGCGACTGTGGCGTTTTTACATTACTTTACGCACAAAAATTTATCCAGAACCTTCCGAAAGAGTTCACCTTTGCGGACTTCAGTTCGATTTCATTCTGCAACGCGAGGAGTTTTGCTAATTACAACTCTTTGCTCCAACGACCAGAAAAAGTGCTGACACCTAGATTACCTGACATGGACAAATTCATCGAACGGTTTTGGGAAGAAGAAAACCTCGAACGTTATAAATCCTCCGAAAAAGAAGAAGCGAAAGAAGAAGAAGAAGATTTATCATTACATATAGTTGAAGAAAAGACGGAAGAAGTCAACGATTTGAGAGAAGAAGACGACGACGTGGCCCATTTTAAATCAAAAATGCAACCGCCGGCAGAAAATGAAACGAATCGTGAGAATAAAGAGAACGATTTGAAGAGCATCGAGGAGATTTCGATCATTTCGGAAACGGATGGAAAAAGTAAAGGTGAGGAGAAAAAGGATGAAGAAGAGAGGTACATGTCGATTGAAAAAATAATTCAGGCCTTCCCGAAAACGTGGATCCAGTCGAACAGTCCCGAAATGTTCCGTATGACTTGGTTCCCGCCGATGGAGTCTGCGGATCAGATGCGCGTTCACATTAGCTTGATAATCTTAGAAGCGTTACAAGAAGAAGTGAAAGCGAGATATGAAGAATTGGAAGTCAAGGAGAACGCTTTGTCAGAAAATGAAAAAGAGAACAAAGAGAACGCAGTCGTGAGAAATTTTAAAAACGTTAAGCAAACCATCTCGGTATTTGCCGATACTATCGATGAGAAGAATGCAACTTTGAACAAGTTGAATGGGATTGTGGGTGAAGCTAAGCAAAAAATGGTGAAATCGGAAAAGAGGAGAATCAACGAACTCCTCAAGAAGATTTTTGACGCACGCGAGAGTGAGGATGAAAAGATAAAGAAAGTTGAAAAAGCGGCGGCTGAAGTATATCAAGAAAGAAAGCGTCAAAACTTAGAAAGCTCGGGTGACGAAGAGGACGAGGTTCATATCGTTGGAGTCAAACGTAGAACGGATAAGCTAGTACAGGCTACGCTTCAACCTTCCAGAGGCAAAACACTATTCTCAAGAGGCAGAAGAATTTGGAAGGATGGCACACAACCACCACAAAAGGATAAAGAGCAACCGACGATGCCTAATCCTCCTTCACAGCCACACACGCGTACGTGCTTGATCGATAGCGACGACATGGCGAGAAAAATGAGGCGTAGCAACAACACGAATTTGCAGGAAAAAGTAGTGAGAGATGCAAGACTTAAACCCGCTCTCGCGAACCCAAACCAGCCGCAAGAAGATAAACAAACGGAGAGTGGGTTCTCCGTTAGGACACTATTAGGAGGTCTGAGGACAAAGACAAAGAGACAATGATCGTTTATAGATTGTAGAAAGCGCACGCATAACAACATATACACGCACATAACAGCATTGAAGAGGAATTTCTGCCTTTTATAAAATGAAATCTAAAGATTTACTGGCACCTCACATTTATTTAATCAGAATATGCTTCGACGCGCCTATTGCGGTCTTCTCACTCGTGCGTGCACGACGTCATCTCCTCGAACGCACCATCGTAATCTTCTCGACGAGTGCGTTTTTTCTTCAACAGCGCCCGGTAGCATCCAAAGAATTCGATCGAACGCCTTTGCGTCTTCACCTTCGTCGTCGAAAAAAGACGATGCAGAATGGGAAGACTTGCCGCAAACGGAAGAAGAGCTCGCCAATCGACGCGCGAAAGCGCTCAGAAAATGGTTAGAAAACGAAGTCGGAGAAGAACGCGCGAGCTTGATGACAATTTTAGGCACGCATAAGGTGAAAGTACCCGGAGGTGGAGAGGAAGCGAAAGCGTTTATGGACGATTTGCTGCTCTGGAAAGCGAAGGGACAGTTGTTAGCGGAGGAGGAGACGAAGAAAAACGAGAAGCGGTTGGAGAAAGAGTTTGGACTCCCTTTTGAATACGAGTAAAATTTTGGAAGAACGAGTGGTACATATCCCCTGGAGCTCCTCCCGCCCCAGTCCGACTTCCAGGGCAAAAAAAATTTTTGAAGAAAAATTTTAGCCCTTTCAGTGGACTGGACGGTGGAAGT
>MDSZ01046201.1_pt1 | contig 27993 bp, 38 predicted proteins | sample 811201 | NCBI WGS metagenome assembly MDSZ01 (sample SAMN05326647, study PRJNA326480) | marine metagenome | isolation source: seawater | place: Indian Ocean: North | collected 2010 | reverse complement strand
GTGACCGACCTCCCATATGAAGTAGTTTCTCACGAACCTGTGAATCTCCAACCTTCTTTCACACAATATGGTGGTGGCCCATATTCTACTCGGCCTAACATGAACACTTACACCGTTGATTTTGAAGCAGAAGGTGAGGGAGATGGAACCGAAGATAGTCCTAATCCTGTATCGGGTGCGCCTTACACAGATTCAACCTCATATGGTGGAAATAGTGGTGCTGTCGAAGGAGTGGAACTCAATGAGATTGACTCATATGAGAAATGGAATCAACCTTGTTGTCGAGTATGTCCTCCCGGTGCTGAAGCATGGTGTGATGTAATCAATAACCCCGCACCTCCTATGCCTAAAGGACAAAGATTATCACCATATCAAAACTCACCCTTGCTTGCTGACCCTTACACTTTGAAAGCCACTACACCTCAACAGAATAATTCCTATGTAGGTGACGGTGGAGAAGTGATGTCAATTGGTGGTTGGTCGCAAGATTATGATATTTCTGTAATGAGTGATTACAATGCAAAGGCCGTAGCGAGGGATGGTTCGCACACAATGATATTGAGGCGTGTTTGAATGAGTTCATATAGTAAAACCGAGAGATAACAAACAGGATTGATGCACATGGTCAGAAGCCTTTTCGTATGGAGTAAGGACTTGTGGAATGGTGAGCGTGGTGAAAATGGCGACTTATCAACCGCAGAATATGTTTTTGCGAATGCCGCAGATGATAAACAAAAGAAAGAATGGCCTTTTTGTTCTTTGTACTACGAAGAAGGAACTGCTGATGATAACGAAGGAACCCCTATTGCTTTCGCAGAACGCACAATGGATTGGGAAGGTAGCACACTTCAATTGAGAACTGTTCGTTGCTCATATCCTGATGGTAATATCAAAGATTTCATTTTCCCTGACCCAAGTTCCATTAGTCAAGATTATGATTTGAGACAAGCAGGAGAGAGCGGTCAAGTCAATTATATCCCTCTCGCCCCTGTTGATGGAGTTCGCCAAGGTGGAGTATCTTTCCATGTAGATGAAATCATGTATATGGATGATGGTTCGGCTGAAAAGCATCGTGAAAAGGTAAAGGAGTTCCTTGCCAAACAAATTGATGCCAAGATTTCAGGTGCTATGGGAGGCGATTCCAAAGACGCTGAAACTTTTGAAAGCGAATATAGCGTGGAGAGAATCAATCCAACCGTTGTGGAAGGAAATGCCGATGTATATGGGGCTGAATCTTTCGCAAGTGAGGACTTTGAATCAGGAAATTGTGAAATGTGTGCAGAAACATTTGAAGCGTGTGGTTGTGAAAAGAGGGCTGACTCATATGAAGCCGACAACCCAATGGCGGATGATGTAATGATTGATGAATCATCAATGGACACCGTTTATCCTGAAGGTGATGGTCGTATCACAGGACAGTCAATCGCAACTGCTGATTTAACACCTCTTGGTTCAAGAGCAGAAGGCTACGAAGAATATGAAGCATATGACGATTCAATTAGTGACCGTCAAGAGTGGAAGATTCGACAACTTGGCGGTAAGGTCAAAGGGGGAATGAACCGTTCCCAAGCATCAGATTATATCAAGGAACTTCAAGGCCGTGAAAGCGGAACATGGAGAGCCGAAGATTACGAGGCTAATGGAGAAATCCAAGATGTCGCTATCGAAGAATCTCCAATGGATTTCGTTCTTCCTGAAGGAGAAGGTAATGTCATCGGACAATCGACCCCCACTACTGACTTCACACCTCTTGGTGCAAGAGCAGAAGGTTTCGACAATGTAGGATTTGCTATGGAAGGATTTTACCCCGCAGGTGATGGCCGAGTATTCGGTGATATTACCGCAACCGCAGATTATACGCCTATTTCAAGAGCAGAAGAAAGTCCTCGACACATGGAAAATAAGAAGAAAATCGCATCTCGCATGATGCGTATTCCTGAAGCATCTCGCCATCGAAGGAAGGGTTCACGCATGGGTTATATGCCTAAGTTCGGAGGAACTGCTTTCGGTGCAGAAGGTGTAGATGACCATGATGGATATTACCCAACAGGTGATGGAAGAATACTTGGTAGCATTACTCCTGAAAACCAATATGAGCCTTTTGGCTACAACGCAGAAGAATATGAGGCGGATAACCCTATGGCTGACGATGTAATGATTGATGAATCTTCAATGGACACCGTTTATCCTGAAGGTGATGGTCGTATCACAGGACAATCAATCGCAACAACCGATTTTACTCCACTTGGCTCAAGAGCCGAAAGCATGGGAGGTAACAATTTCTTCACAGGTGTTGCATCAGCATTCGTTGTTGGCCTTATCGCTAACATGATGATGAGCAAGAACACCAATGGTGATGCTCCTGACGACTCAAGTGAACCAACTGAAAACGGAGAGTGAATAATATGGGCGGAACAAATCCTACAAAAAGACAGATGTTACGGAACTTGACCGCACAGCGCAAAGAAGCAGAGGCTAAAGCAGAAGCAGATGCTAAGGCAGAAGCAGATGCTAAAGCGAAGGCAAAGGCAAAGGCAGATGCAGAATCCAAATCCAAGAAGAAAACTTGGGGTAAGAAAAAGGATGAGTGAGAAAATGTTGAAACAACTATGTTCATGGACTGAATCACAAGGCGGAATGATAATTTGTGCATCCGTAGCCACCATCGGTGGTCTACATTTGATGTTCACACCCCCTCAGAAGGTATTGGGAATCCTCCCTGCTTTCACATATGAGGTCGGAGGCCGTGAATATGGCGCACAGCAATGGGTCGGTGCGGCCTTGACTATCTGTGGTCTTTGCGGGCTTGGTGCTTGTTGCCTTTGATGTGCGAGCATTCAAATAGTCGCTCGCTCAATTGAGAGCAGGTGAAACTATGGTTGGCGTATTTGGGAATCAATCTTTCAACCCACCCCCTTCTATGAAATCATATGGCGGGATTTACGCAAGCGAATCATATTCTACATTTCATGCACCTGCTACTGTTACATTCCGTTCAGGAAAAAGCGAAGCCCTTGAAGCATTATTGAAAGGTGGGGCAAAGTGGTCAGATGAGGCCGCAGTATTGATTACGCGAGGTCTTGACCCATCTGATTTCCGAATCTTCGCAAAGGAAATGGGTATCACCAAAGTTGGTAGTGATGTGCTTGCAGATGTAAGCGATGATGCACTCAGACAAGCCGTTGAAGGAAGCCTCAAGAACTCGGGGCCGACCAAACTCAAAGGTGTATTGGCTTCCATGTCCAATTCAGGTCAAGAATCTTTGGAAAATGTAGCCAAGAAAATTACTTCAAATTTACAAGGCGCGGGTGTGGCGGATGAAGTCATCGGTGCGACTACTGTAAAGAAGATTTTAGGTTCAGCAGATGAGGTTGGTGTAGTCGGTGCAAAACCCGTTGGCGATACCGTTGTTGAAGGCACAGGAAAAACATGGGACGAATTAGTTGAAGAAGGTGCAGAATCCGCTGAAGGGAAGGCCACTTTACGAACTGCTTTAGTGGGAACCAACGGTGAAGGTGGGGCTATCCGTAATATCACCGCTAAATCGGGTGGGGCAGGAAAATTAGCAGGAGGGCTTCTTCTTGTAAGTGCCACCGTTGCCCCTCAATTAACAGGGACAGTTCTCGGTGTCATCTTCACCAATATAGGTTCCACCATATCAACTGCCGCAGGAGGTGTGTTGGGCGGTGATGGCGGTGGAGGCGGTCTAACGACTCCTGATTGTCCTGATGTTGGCAAACCTTGTGATGAAAATACAACACTTCAAGCAGGGTGTATATGTGTTGATGATGATGGAGATGGTCAAGGAACCATCGACCAACAAGGATTCAAACTAAACGCAAACGGTTACATCTTTTTGGGTGTAGTAGGTGTTGTCGGTTTGGGTCTGATAACCATGATTCTTCGTTAGAATCTCATATGTGATGCTATTCTGTTTGATTCATCACTTTGAGGGCTTCTTTGTATCGGTTACGAATCGTGACTTCGGTGATATTCAACGATTGGGCAATCTCGCGTTGAGTTCTCTTTTCTTCTAATTCATTACAAGCAATATAGATGCAAGCGGCTACAATTCCAACAGGATTCTTGCCTTGGTCTATTCCACCATCAAAACAAACAGTTAGCAAATCTCTTGCTCTTTGTGTGGTGGGGATTGAAAGTTTCAACTGATTCCCAAATCTCTCTAAAAACGATTCGGGTGATGGGTTGCGTATTCTTCTAAGAGCAGGTAATCGTTTTCTCAAAGTCGTCCAATTTCTCGCTATTTCTTTGCGTCCTGTTCGGGTTCCAAGTGCAATTTCATCAAGGGTGCGAGGAACATCACACATTCGACAAGCGGCATATAGTGATGCGGCCACAACACCTTCGATTGAACGCCCTCTAATCAATTGTGCATCAACCGCTTTACGATAGATGTTAGCGGCCTCATAATGAACAGGTTTAGGCAATCCCATTCGTGAAATGATTCGTGCTAAATCGCTCAAGGCTACGGCAAGATTTCTTTCTTTATTGGTTACTGTCTGTTTATTTGTTCGTTTGAGAATATAATTTCGCAACCTATTTTGTTGCTTACCTTCCCATGGATTAAATGTGGTCGTCAGACCTTTATCGGGGAACAAAATGGAAGTAGGTGCGCCATGGTGCGAATTATCAACACTTGGGTCATCTTTGCTAAATCTGCGAGTGGGTTCACGATGGTCAATCATATTCTGTTCAAGTACATGACCGCATAGGTCACAATATCTTTCACCCCTCGTTTCATTGATTTTGATAGCACTTTCGGAAGCCCCACAAACAGGGCAACCACTTGATTCACCTTGAAGCATATCATCATTTTCTTCTGTGCTTTCCTCTAAATCCGCCCATAAATTATCATAAGGGTTACTATCCGAATCCATGTTTGCCACCATATAATCTTTTCCATCCCACCCTATTTAAGTGTTGTGTTTTGGCGGTACGCAGAATCAATCTATGACTTGATATAGTAAAGCCACCAAATCAAAGTGAGTCCTATGCCCAATCATAGTCCTATGGATTTGAACGCTGAAATCGCTAAGAGTTTAAGCCTCAGTCCTGCTGAAAGTGCTGACCGTTCCATTAACGAAGTCATGGGGGAGCATTATCAATTCGTCACCTCACCTCATTTGAATCCTACTCCTGATGAACAAGTTGCTATGCAACAAGTACGCCCTGCCCCAAATTATGATGCTAAAGTCCAACCCATCGTAAGGAGAACTCCTATTCCCAATCGTACTTGGTCGAATGGCTCATATGTTGTATCACATCAAAATGGAACCTTTACACTCCTAACCACTACTCCTCGCTCTTTCTTAGGATTCAAAATGGCTGACAAAGAAGAAGTCATCTATTCCACATCAGGTGGAAATGCTGTCGAAAGAATGATTTCCTATCTTGACAATTCAAATCTCCCAAGTGGTGTCGTTTCCAACTTAACAGATAGATTAGCCGCATCAGCAGGAATCAGGCTCGCCCAAGCATTGAGTGAAGTCAAAACAACAGGAACATTCACATCGGCTATGTTTGATTACGGTGATTATGTTGTGCAAGTATCTCCAACAGGAGTGATGAATGATGTATTCGATAATTCGGGCTATGAATGGGGCAACACCATTTCCGAGTTGCCTGATTTCTAACCCTTTTTTCGTCCCCTTACAAGGGTGGTGGTATTGGTGATGATGCGAACCAAAAGGGTGTCTTCATATAGGGCGTGTCTTTTGGGATATGTGTGGAAGAAAATCTCTTGTGGTCGCTTGTCGGTCTGAATGGTTTGTTTCTCTGTTTTATTGCATATGGTGTTTATCGGCTTCGGGTGATGGATATGGTTCTTGGTTGCTTACACGATATGGTGCATCACTTGGTTGAACCATATGAGGACGATGAAGATGGTGAGTTTCGTACTGCTTTTGTGATTACACCTGAGATGGTAGAAGAACTTGGCCCTGTATTGGATGCAATAGGCAATTTTCAAGAAAAACATGGGCGTTGGCCTACTCATGCAGAAGTCGAAGACATGGAATTATCTATGCGAGGGGCTGATGATGTTGATGATGAAGCATGGAAGCGTTGGGAAGAAGGTGATTGATATGGGTGAGCGCATCTGTTTCAAATGCAACACCGAGATGTTGGAAATATCTTCTGATGGCAAGGAAGTCGAAGGTTATCTTTGCTTTGTGTGTGGTAAGGAGGTGAAGTCGTGAATTGCCCTCATTGTGGTTGGGGAATGGTAATTGAAGATGAAGGTGTCAATTTAGATGGATATTATGCCACACTCACTTGTAAAAATACGATTGGGGTTGCCGCTAATTGCATGGTAAGTTTGAAAGTGAACACCAATTTGTTGTGGGCGTATGAGAATAATCGTATCAAAGCAGAATTACGCCAAGATGCGTATTTGTTATTGCTTTCAGCAGGATTGATAGCCACCCCCCCATGATTCCCAAGCCTTCATATAGTCGAACACCCGATTGATGTTGGTTATCATGGCTAACTTGCAGGATGTAATGAAAGAAGGTGCTAAAGAAGCAACTACTATGACTACGGCACTTGGAGTCGTTGCGGTGCTTGCATCAGGAACAATTATTACATCCTATATGGGTCTATTCAAGGGTAAAACTGTAAGGACAGTCGCTCTTGGTGCGCTATCTGCAAGCCTCTTTGGATATGCGGCCATCGGTGGTAGCGGTCTAAGCGAAAATATGCGAAAAGGTGCAAGAGCATTCAGCGGAACTCTTGGTTTGATGGCTCTTGTCGCTCTTGTGTCTGATATGATGGGCGGTTCAGATTCTATGGAAGGTCATGTATATCCTGTTGGTGAAGGTCGAATCATCGGTTCACTAACATCTGAGGACACATATTCCCCAATCGGAACGGTAAGCAACAACGCTGAAACCTTTGCGGCAGAAAGTGAACCTGTCGATGAATCTCCTTCTTGGAACCCAATTGATATGGGTCAGTATAATCCTATGGACGGACACCATCAAGATATGGGCTATGCACCTCCTGTTTGGATGGGCGATGCTATGCCTGAAGTAACCGAAGAAGTCAAGACCGCAAACGCAAACAATGTGGATGTTGGTGGATTGGTTGTTGGTGGCTCGGCTGATGTAATCAAATCATACCTTGTTCCAAGCAACACAGTCAATTCCGCAGGATTCTCAGGTAATGGCGTTCCTGTGGCTTTCTATGCTGACTCAGGAGAAGTCGGTAATATGATGAAAGGCGCACAAGGTCAAGGCCGAATCATGGGTCAGTAATTTCCCAATCAAAAACGCACCACTCGCGGGCGCATTAAATCAAAGTAGTGATACACAACCGAAATTAGGGGTTGTGAATCTTTCCTAAATGCGGTAATTGAAAAACAATGAGTTCATATAGTAAAAAAATTGATTGAATATCGCTTACAGCACTAAACAAATGGAAGTGAAATGAAATGGCAATGAGAAGTCAAATATATGAATGGACTAATACAGCACCCGGCGGAACAGGAAGCACTCTTTTCCGCAATTCGGGAGATACATCAGTAGCAATCAATCCCGGAACGGAACTTTCTGTTTTCGTTGGTGGAATCGGTTACAACATTACAAAACCTGCTGAAACCACAGCAACACAATTCGTTGTGATTGAAGATGTTTCTTGCACACCTGACCAAAATACTGCAACCTCCAACGGTGGAGATACACAGATTCGTATCAACACAACCAACTATTTCCAAAATCTCGATGTAACACAGCAGACAGGTATTCCGGGTCTTGCATCCCCTTACCCTCGCGGATATGATAACATTCTAAAGACATTCGACCTATACCCTGACATCTATGTGTTGCCGGGTCAGGTTTGGGATGTCCTTTACACTCAGGGCGCACAAACACTCAACACCGATACACCTGCTGATGTTGTAGCGGTGTTCATCAAGTACACTCTATATGATGGCCCTGATGCTCTTATCGCAAACAAACTCCTTGAACTTGGAATCACAGTCAACCCAAACAATGTTGATTGGTACAAGCGCACTTTGATTGAACAGCAATCTGCCGCTGTTGTCGGAGGTAGTGCTTGATTCGCAAGAATCATGGAGCATAAAATACGGAGATGATGAAAAATGGCAATGAGAAGTCAATTATATGAATGGACAGCAACTGCAACTATCGTGGATAATCAATCCTCTATCTTTATCGGTGGAACAGGTAACAACATTACCAAGCCCGCTGAAACCACAGCAACACAATTCGTTGTGATTGAGCAAGTGTCGGCTTCAGGTTCAACGCCCGGTGGTAGCGCAAACAACTCTTACACTTCAACAGGGGCTAACGGTGGACTACATATGTTCGCTCAAGTGAGAATCAACACAACCGATTACTTCCTTGACCCTGATAACAAGCCTAACGATGGTATTCCGGGTACTGCATCCCCATACCCTCGTCTGCTAACTTTCCAACCTTCCTTCAGCCTATACCCTGATGTATATGTGCTACCGGGTCAGGTTTGGGATGTTCTTGTTGTAAATCGTGGTGCGGCTAACAGTTCTCAGGCAACACAGCAATGTTTCGTCAAATACACCCTATATGACGGCCCTGATGCTCTTATCGCAAACAAATTGTTGGAACTTGGTATCTCGGTATCACCTGCAAATGTAGATTGGTACAAGCGTTCCTTGATTCAGCAACAGTCAGCGGTTGTCGCTTAAACCGATAGTCGGCTTAATTGATTGATGGTGTGAGCGTAAGCCATACTTCGCAACTCACTCTTCACGGAAGAATCGAGTGCCTTCAAACATATGAGAGCCAAATGGGTTCATATAGTAAAACATCTAAATGACAGGTGATTATCATGGCAATGCGAAGTCAAATATACGAATGGACTAATCTTGCACCCGGCGGAACAGGTAGTACCCTTTTCCGAAGGTCAACCGATACTGCTGTTGCGCTTGCATCAGGAACACAAGTTTCGGTTTTCATCGGTGGTGTGGGTTACAATATCACAAAACCTGCTGAAACCACAGCAACTCAATTCGTTGTAATTGAAGATGTGGCTTGCACACCTGATGGCCCGACCACTCAAACAGGCGGTCTTGCCGTTGGTGGTGCGCTCCCCCTTCAATCCGAAGGTGCAGGAAACACCTTTAGCGGGTCTGTCGTTGTTGGTGCAGGAGGTGTTACTACAAGCGGTTCGGGAACGGGCGCGGGAATCAGCCTCACAGAAACAGGTGGCTCATATGCGGGCGCGAATGCAATCGTAGCGAGTATAACAGGAAGTGGTTTTGCCGTTGGCGATACCATTACCGTTCCACAAGCAACAGTTGGTGGTGGGGCTGATTTGGTTATTGGGCCATTGACCGCAGACGATATTTGCGCTTGTCAGAACGGTGGAGATACACAGATTCGTATCAACACCACAAATTACTTCCAAAACCCCGATGTAACACAGCAAGCAGGTATTCCGGGTCTTGCATCCCCTTACCCAAGAGGTGTTTGTAACATTCTCAAGACATTCGACCTATACCCTGACATCTATGTGTTGCCGGGTCAGGTTTGGGATGTCCTTTACACACAAGGAAACTTCAGCCTCCAATCAGGAGAGGCTTGTGATGTAGTCGGTGTTTTCATCAAATACACTCTATATGATGGCCCCGATGCTCTTATTGCGAACAAACTTTTGGAGTTAGGGATTACAGTCAATCCAAACAATGTTGATTGGTACAAGCGCACTTTGATTGAGCAACAATCTGCATCCATAGCAGGAGGTGTTGCTTGATGGCTATGCGAAGTCAATTGTATGAGTGGCTAATTGGTGCAGGTTCAACCATTGTAGACATTCAATCTTCTATCTTCATCGGTGGGACAGGTAACAACATCACCAAACCTGCTGAAACCACAGCAACACAATTCGTTGTTATTGAACAGGTGGCTTCAACAGGACAACCACCTTCAAATTATTCGATTGCGGCAGGTGCAAATGCGGTTCAGATGTACACTCAAGTTCGTATCAACACGACTGATTACTTCCTTGACCCTGATAACAAGCCTAATGACGGGATTCCCGGTGCGGCATCCCCATACCCTCGCTTGCTAACTCTTCAACCTTCTTTCAGCCTATACCCTGATGTCTATGTGTTGCCGGGTCAAGTTTGGGATGTTCTTGTTGTAAATCGTGGTCTTGCCGCTCAAGCCAACGATGCAAACCAACGATGCTTCGTGAAATACACTCTATATGATGGCCCCGATGCGCTTATCGCAAACAAATTGTTAGAACTTGGTATCTCAGTATCACCTGCAAATGTAGATTGGTACAAGCGTTCCTTGATTCAGCAACAATCAGCGGTTGTCGCTTAATCGGCTAATCTATGGAGGGCTTAAATGCCCTTACAGCGGAATTATTGATTTCAGTCAAGCGTTTTTGAGTGTCTGTCAGTAGGAACTCACCGCTACTGTGGTTCTCATTTTCAACCATATGCGATAAGGCACTCACTATCATCTTGAGCCGTCTTTTCTTCTTGATGGAACAAAACTTCTACGATTTCCGCATTTGAGCCTTCCAACACAATCTTCAATGCTTTGTTGATGATTTCATCTGTCAAGCGTTCAATATCTTCGTCCGATGTAAGCCTGTGCGCCAACATGACCGCAAGTGTTTCTCCTAACGCTTCATTGATGTGATTGACTTCTCCACTTTCAAGTTCATTCATCTCTCTCCTGTTCAACAATCCCAATCCCATCAATCGAATCAAATCCATATTGTCTAAGTCCGTCAAAACTTCAAGGGCTTCCACATACCTATTTTCGCTCATAATTCCTGCCTTAATGCCTACGGCTTATCATTCTTTCCTGCATCAAGGACAACAATCTTTGGAAATTGGTATATCAATCTTTACTCCGATGGCTACGCTTAGTCCCTGACAGGGGTACGCTTATACCTGTTGTCCCACCATTGAGGTATGAGTTCACAGCAAACCCCGCTATCAGAACTCTTTGCCGTTGCTCATAATGAAGATGGATTACAACGATTGCATATCAATGTAGAAACCATTTCCGAGATATTGTCCCACCACGACTTGAAAACAATGCGGTTGAAAGGTGATGACCGATACCTACGGGGTCATCTGCGTAAAGAAACAGACGAAGATGATTCCTTTGCTTTTATCAATGAAACCAAACACTATGATGGGAATGAATCGCCTATACGAAGATATTGCATAATGAAAGTTCTTGAAAATCTATTCGATACCGTTGAAACCTTGTGGGTGGATGATTATGGGGGTCGAACATCTGCTCGTTGGGAAACGGCTGAAATACACCGTGATGAATACATATCCATCCCAAAACAAATGTATGGTCTGATGGAGAGAAAGAATGACCAAAGTAAATGGGTGGTTCGTTATCAAACATGGGAGGATGGAGAATGTCAAATAACACTTTACACAAGAGAGCCACAAGATGAAGTTAATGAGGTTTGGAAAGCATTCTCCGATTATTTCATCCATGACGGCCCGTTGATGGGAGAGTGTTTTACACCTACTTGGAAATATCTTAAACACCAAGATAAACAATGGGAAGATGTGGTGCTGAATGAGGAAGTGCGGGAAAAACTCAATCTTCATGTAGTGGACTTCTTCAAGAACCTCGACAAATATGGAGAAGTGGGATTAAGGACAAGTCGAGGAGTTATTCTTGCAGGGAAACCGGGAACGGGGAAAACGCTTACTCTTGACATCATTATGAATGAGTTCAACGATTACACTCGGATTTATGCAACTGCTGAAACTTTGTGTGGTCGCCACCACATTCGGGATATGTACAATGTCGCCCGTAAATTGAGTCCGACCATCGTATTCATTGAAGATATTGACACAATTGGTTCTTCCGATGATGATGAATCATACCGCACCCCTTTGCTTGGGGAAATTTTAACCGCTCTCAATAGTGTGGAGAGTAATGATGGGGTGTTGACGATTGCTACGACAAATTATCCTGATGCGTTGGATATTGCCCTCCGAGATAGACCGGGCAGATTCGATGCTCGCATTGATTTTCCTGTGCCTGATAAGAGTGGAAGAAAGGCGATAATGGAACGCTTGCTTATCCCCTTCAAACACAATTTGAAAACGACAGGGCTTGATGAAATCATCTCCGCCACCGATGGGTTCACAGGTGCTTGGCTTACAGAATTGATTCAGACAGCCTTTACATTCGCCCTACGGAAGAATCCTTCAAAACCCCTCATTGACAAAGGGTGCATGAAATCTTCATTGAAAATCGTGAAAGAGAGTCGGTCACGAATCAAGGGCAACCAAAAAGACGACTCACCGATGTATTGAGTGAAAAACATGAAATTGACTACCCATACCTCCGAATCATATGAAAAAATACTCTCCACCTTCGATTTGAAGTTCCCTCGTAAATACGGGGCGGAAAAAATCAGGAAGGGGTTCCCTTCTTTGCGTGTTATCTTTGAAGAGTTGCATGAGCAAAACAAAGGTAACCCTCCATCCCCGCTTCTCTTTGCTCACGAAGTATGGAACCGTTGTGAAGGTGTGGATGAATCTTTGCGTGAAGATGTGGAAGCGAGAGCGAGAAGGGCGCACCCCTCGTTTTGCCGTGAAGTCCACCTATACCTTCTTTTACAAGAAAAGTTCCAAGATTCTGCGGAAATCTTGTATTCGGCTGACTTAGATATGGTGAATAAAACCGATTTCTTGATTCGTTCTCCTGTTGAACCTGTGGCTATTCGGCTTCATACTCATATGGACACTTGGAGAAGCCACTATTGGATTAGCAAGAAGAAAAAGAAGCGGTCAGTATTCAGTTTGAATGATGAAGTAAGGCGAAGGGCGGCTGATTTACCCACAGAAGAAGGTGGAAATAGAGAAATTGATATGAGCCTCAGCCTTAGCAAAGATAATTGTCGTGCTTTGAAGAACGGATTTTGGCTATACAATGAATCTCATGTGTCTGAAGTCGTGGATGAATTTGAGCGGTTACACGAATCTTGAGGTTTGCATAACCTCATATAGTCGTTTATCAACTTTATGAGCGATGGGTGAAGAAGCACTCTTAGAACTCATTCGTGCTACGCGAGATGATGTTATCACACTTCGGGATAATCATTTGGCTCATATGAACGAAGATTTAGCAGAAATCAAAGAATCAGTTCACGAAATGAATCATCGTGTTTCAGCCATCGAATCTACAATCAACACCATCAAGACCCATTGGTGGAAAATCGCATCAGTTGTGATAGCGGGTATTTTTGGTCTTGATATGGGTGCAGATATGATGAATTAGGAGATTTACTCGCTCCATCGTATTTTTTTCAGTCCATCGGTTTTACCATAGAAAGTGTCGAGGGTATTTGAACCCTCAATCCACCTTACATCTCCCATCTCAAGGGCAATTGTTCATATAGTAAATCAGCCACATGAGGTCAGGTCATTACGATGTTCAAAGGTACAGGGATGAAGATTCTCGGCTTGGGTGCGTTGGCTTACACCGCATTTTGGCTATACAACGAATACCGAAATCCTTCTACGGAAGATTCGGCAACTGAAACCTTCAATGTGGAAATAGTTCAGCGACCTGCCGAAATATACGGACAAAGAACAGGACGAGCAGTAGGTCAAACACTTTTGGATAACCCATATGAGGAAGGACTCGGCTTTGGCTTACCTGACTTACAACAATCTTCTGCCTCTTCACGCTCGGTAGGTGGCGAAGAAGTCAAATCGACCATGTGGGAAGGGCAAATTACCGACACCTCGTTGAAGTACCGTGTTGGCTCATTCGGGACGAACTTCTCAGGTTCGGCAATCGGTGTAGCGAATTAACGGTGAGGACATATGAGGAAAGACATCATAGAAAAGGGGGCTGAACTCGGCATTTGGGATGCTGAAGAAATGGCCGCAGAAGTCGCTGAATCTGATGGCGACAAAATGATGCCTTTCAGCGGAGGTTCCGTTTTTGATAACCCCGTCATTGATGCTACAAGAAATGACCCTTTTGCGCTTGGTGCTTTCTGTCTTGGAGGTGCATTGTTGCTCGCAAGCAGATTCGGCCCCGAAGAAACATTCGGTGCAGGTGCGAAAAGCATAATGGGGTCAATTGGTCTATTCCTTGAGGGGCTATTCGTTGGCCGTCTTACAAGAGGGATGGTTACCAAAACACAACTTGCAGAGAAAGATGTAGCGATTCACCGACTTGAAACTCTTGTTGAGGCTATGGAATATGATAAGCAAGAAGCAATGGCTGAAGCCACTAAGAAAACCAAGCGTCAAATGTATTCCACTAATGGCGGTGTAATCAATGTGGTTCACCCGACAATGGGTGGTAATACAATCAATGCAAACGCAGAATCCACCACTCCTGCTTTCGGTCAAGCCCCTATCGCCATGAGGCGAGCCGAAAATGTGTTTTTCTGATACAGCGAGCATTCAAATAGTGGATTCGCTAATTGATGTCGTTTCATATGAATGAATTGCATGATATTCATTGTCTTGGGTGCAAAGAACGCCACCCCACCGTAGTCGTTGATGAGATTAAGATATTGTATGTGAAAGGCTCCCCTCGTTATCAAGCCGTTGGTATTTGCCCTGAAGGGAAAAAATGGACGAAGATATTGAACAAGAAAGAGAGAAAAATCCTTGCTCATATGATGCCTACTGACGAAAAGGACTCATCTGAAGTGGTATCTGAAAGTGAAACTGAAATTGAAGTGAAAGTGAAAGAAACCGATGCACCGAAAGAGATTTTAGTGGATGTGGAGGATTTAACCACCTCTCAGAATGCGTCAGAAGATGATATTCTTGCACTATTCGATAATGATGAAGGTGAAATCCAAGATGAAGTGTATGCTCTAACTGAAGAAATCACTCAGCCATCAGTTGCCGCACAATCCCCCCTTCAGTCAACAAGTTCGCCACCCAAAAACGATGCACGAAAAACAATAACTCGCAGAGATGACCTTTTTGAGAACCTTGTACATTCCCCCGAACAAGGGGATGTGGATGAGTTTGATGACCTCCAAAGAAGTCCTGAGAGCGAAGTGGCTAACTTGAGGCGTGATATTCGTAGTTTGCATCGTCCTAACCGACCTCCTGTGCATAAGAGAGCAGAAGTTGTTGATAGGAAAGAGGCACATAATCGTGTTTATCATATTTCTGCTGAACAGGCTTACAAATATGGTCGTCATTACGGTTACAATGAAGCAACCTTCAGCGGAGAACGATATAGAGAAGGCTTACCTTTTCATTTCAAGCAAAGTCGGGTCGATTCACGATTCTTTGATGCCTTCGCACAAGGATATTTGGAAGGTGGTGAGAGGTTCTTGTTGAATGAAGATAGCCCGACTACGATGGCTACTGAACCTACTTCGATGGAAACACCTAATTCAATGGGTGCAAAAACCACCGCAGGATTAGCGGCTGTAAGCATCTTTGGGGCGTGGGTTGCGGCCAAAATGAAGAGGGGTGGGTGATGCGTGGCTATCAGGAGACAATTCCGAGAGTTTCTAATTGCAGATAACGGCACAGAAACCCCTGCTGACCTTGAAGCATTCATAGATAAACCTCAATCTATTTTCACATCAGGTTTTGGGAACGCAGACCTCACTCAAAGTCAAAAATTGATGGATAATCAATTCATTGTCATTCAAGCCATGGGTTCGACACCCGGCCTCGTTGCTACGGAGGATGCTTGGGTTCCAAGAGGTTACATGAATGTGCGGGTAGAATCCACTACTTATTACACCAATCCTGATGACCGACCTCAAGAGGGTTTGAGCGGAACAGGCGCACCATACCCCATATACATCAATCGTCAGCGTTCCTACAATTCCTTCCCTCGCGTCTATATTCAAGGAGGAACCACATTTGACATCACCTATTATGTCGCAAGCAGTTTCATTGGGAGTCCTGATAATTTCACAGGGCCACCTTACACGCAAACACTATCGGGTTGATGATAATATGCAAACATCGTTGGTTAAAGAGATTGTATCTCCTGTGGGCGGTACTGATGGTTTAGAGGCGGCTATGGTCGCCCAATTGGGAGCGTTTTACACACCTTTGACATTTCAAGCATACGACATCTCTAATCATCCCAATTTAGCATCCACTTGCATCATTGGCAATTACATTGATACTGAGGCTGGCTTACCCACGCCTTTCTTAGCCGTCAATACCGCAGGAGAAGGTGTCGCAAACGCAACATGGGTGGTTACAGGATTTAGGGCTATTATGGATATGGGTGTAAATCCCGCAGGTATGAAAGAGCAAGCAGGACTATTTGGTATCGCAGAAATCCCAACAACTACTGTTAATTGGGATTCTCATTGGGTCGTATGCGGTCATGTTTGGGATTCGTCTGCCCCTGCGAATATGACCCCTATAATCATCACAGCGAAAGCCAATGGGAATACAAGCATAATGAGTTCACAAATTGGCGGTATCTTACCCCCGCTATCATGGGAATTGACGAGTTTTGGAGGGGTGGATGACAGGAAACCAACTATGTTGTGTGATTTGGTGTATGATGCACAAAATGATGCCTTAGTCGCTGTGGGGAATTGTGTAGAAACTGCATCTCCAATTTCAAGTTTCAGTATATTCGTGGAAATGACTAAGGAAGGAAATCCCCCCACCTACACTTACAACTTGAATTATGGTTTATCATTCGATGTTGATTATCCTGCGTTTTTGCGTTCAGCGGCCATCCAAACACAAGATGTAGGAGGGGCTACGGTTGCCAACAGGACTATTGTGACGGCGGTTGGGTTCAAAGATAGCACCAATTATGGGACATGGTGTATTTATCAACCTAATTTTTCAAATCCGTGGGGTGGTGGAAATCCTCGATGGGCTTGGATTGAAAGAGGAATAAATCTTCCTGCTGATTTCTATACTCAACAAGGTCTTGCTACGAATGATACGCCCACATATCTTACTTTTTGTAAAAGAGTGACGGCAGATGGGGAGGACATTTACTTCATTTGTGGGATAGCCCCTGATGGGATGTTCACTTACGCGGTGAGCGGTTTAGAAACAGATAGCACAGGAGGCGGTTATGACAACATTATCGCTCAAGCAGGTGTGAGTACAGGACTTCGTTTCTTAGAATGTGTGAACGAAATCAATTTCTTTAGGTCAAACCCTCAAAATGTTGTTGTTGCCCCCACTACATTAGCGACATCCACTATTACTGATGTAATAGCCCTATCAGATAGGCAAACAAAGTTGTATGCCACAGGATATGATGAAAACGGGAGAAATGCTTCTTTGGATGCAACGGGTTTCGGTGGAAAATATGCTTTGATTATGGCAGTTAGTCGAGGGGTGAAAATTGCTAGTACGGAGGTGACTATATCAGGATTGGAAAAAGGATTATTTCAAAATACCGCTGTTAGGTTGAAACTAGCCCCATTGAATCAATCCACCATCACTAAAATTGCTTACGCTAACGCTTCATACAGACCTACGGGATTCGGCCAACCATCATCTCTCGTTGAGTTTAGTGCGGCCACAGGTCATGCGGCCTACGCTTGGTTTGAATATCTCTTGTATGATGGTGTAGATTCGTTGATTGCCCGAAAACTGAATGAGATGGGTGTGCGGGTGACTATCGCCAATGTTGAATGGTACAAACAAGATATTCTCAAAAAGAAGATGGATGTATCAACCGATTTCTTCAACGAATGGGCGGAACTACAATTGACTGAAACAAAAGAACGAGAGCGGGTGGCCGAGCAATTTGGTGTCAAAAGACCTAAGAAAAGAGCGGTTAGAACCGAATTATTTGATGATTATGCTGATTGGGAAGAAAAAGAAAACCAAGTCAAAGCATTCCCTGATTATGACCCTAACAATGACGGTGACCCGTTCAAAGACGATGTTGCATTAGAGCAAGAAGTCGGAAAAACACAGAAAGCGGTTGATGATTTGCGTAGAATCGAAGATGTGATTCAAGAAGACAAAACCGATGAGGCTGAATATGATGATGCCGCTGATGTTAGTGATTGGGGTGAAGATTGAACGCATTCATATAGTCGTTCACTCATCTTTGATTGTGATTGAACATGGAGAATCCGTTCAAGAACCCCTTTTCTAATCTCAACCCTCTCATCCTTGTTGGGGTCGTGGTCGGAGGGGTCGGTGCAGAGTTCGTCCACCCTCACGCTTACGGACTTCACTTGTTTCCATCTACATTCGTCACTTTGAAAAATGGGAAACGGTTTCACATTCATCATTGGGTTTGGGGTCTTGGTGCGCTCGGTCTATACTCATTGAAACCTTTGAAAAATACAACGGCTAATTCGCTTGTGGTTGGCTTTTTGTTAGGTTTGATAGGTCAGGGAGTATCATATTCCACAAGCCATATGATGTTATATGATACTGATACTTTCCAAAGTACGAGGTCGGATTAAGATGAAAATTGCTTATGCCTTGGCAGGTGTGGGGCGAGGCCATGTGATGAGAGCATCATCTATTGGGGCTTTGATGTTGGAAGAAGGTTACAATGTTCAATTCTTCTCATGTTGTGATGCCGAAAAGCCTCTCAAAGAAAAATTTGGAAAACATCGTGTGCATCACTTACCTACACCTCAATTTTCATATGACTCTAAAGGTAATTTCAATGTGTGGAAAACAAGCCTTAATTTCACGAAATTTATGGTTACCGAAAGAAAAACCATCATCAAATTGAGTAAAATGTTGAAGTCCGAAGGCTTTGATGTTGTGGTTTCTGATTTTGAACCTTTGATGGCGCGAGCCGCTAATCATGCCAATATCCCACTTATGTCTCTCAATTCTCAAGGATTCGTCAATGTTTGTTCAATACCACTCAAATACAAAACTCTTTCGATGCAAATGTCGCTCGTTAATGCTTTGATTTTAGCAGACCCTCAATTTTCAGTCGTGGCTAAACCTGTTAATCTGCCTACGAAAGAAAATATGGGTTGTTTAGTTGGCCCGATTATCAGACCACATATCATTGGGAGGAAGTGGGAAGGCAAAGGCGACCATATTCTCGTCTATATCCGTGAGAGTATATCAAAAGCCTTGCCATCTGTGGTTAAATGGGGGCAAGATAATGGATTGAAAATCTATGTCTATGGTGATGTAGAAGAATCTTACGAGAATGAATTTGATTCGCCAATGGTCTTCAAGCGTTCTTTTTCCGAATCTCAATTTATTGAAGATATGATTACAAGTCAAGTGGTAGTTTCGACAGCAGGAACTCAATTGATTGGTGAAGTAGCCTATCTTGGCGCACCCGCCATTCTCATTCCTGAAAAGGGGCAGAAAGAGCAAGAATTGAACGCATATTTGGCTTCGGACGCATACCCGAATATCGCCCGATTGAGAATAGGAAATATATCAGCAACAAGATTTAGAGAGGCGTTCTCATCTTTGAGTGGATTTGGTGAAAGGCATACTGAAGATGGTTCAAATCAAGCCTATGGCGAATTCAAGAAATGGATTTCAAATCTATCTTTCAATCAATGAGTTGAAATAGTCGCTCATCTGAATGTTGATGATTAGCATGAGCGTTCCTGTTGATGACATCGAAATAGAAGATGTGGAAGACGCATTACTTCGTGCTGATGAATTGGCTGAATTGACGGGACGAAAGAAATCGGATATTGTAGCAGATTTGTTGGATGACGGCCAATTGAACATGAGTGCAGGTTCAGATAGTGAAACCAAAAGAGACATTTTGGATGTGGCGCAGGAGAAGGCCGAAAAATTGAAAACTCTCTTGACTACTTTGATTCCTATATTCGCTTTATTGATGGGTGTGGGTGCTGAAGGGCTTGGTATTGTTGATTTAACAGGATGGGGTGAAGATTCGATGTGGGAAGATGACCCATATGCGCCCAACGCACAGTATTGGGGATGTATGGATATGAATGCGGAGAATTACGATTCTATGGCTACACATGATGACGGCTCATGCTATTACGATGATAATAATGGGGGTGGGGGTGGCCCACCTGTGAATTGTCAATGGTCGTGGAATGATTTCTCTTTCATGGATAATGACGACCATTTGGTGATTAGGGCGAACTTCGGTGATGATTCTTGCCCGCATGAAATGGAAGGGCGATTCACCGTTGAACTGTTCAAAGATGGGTATTTTCAAACCGAACATTCATGGGACAACATCAAGTTCAAGCACAATTACGAGATAAACTTCATCTTCTCCGATTTAGAATCGGGAGTTTATCGGAACCACTTTAGTTTTGAAACATATGACGGCTCAAATTGGAATTGGGATTCTCCTGAAACCCATGAAGTGTTTGATGATACTTGTTACCCGCAAACCGAGTTGGATGCTCCAAGCCTGAGTGCCGAAGGAAACGACTTGGTTGTTGACTTGATATTCTCCGATATGGGTGGATGTGGTCAAGACATTGAGATTGAGATGGAAGTATGGGATGCAGGGGAATTGCACGATACTTTGGAATATGGTGAAGTCCATGATGGTGTGTTTTGGATTGAGCCTGAAGGGGACACTACAATGCGTGTGCAAGGTAAGGCTGAATTGAGTGATATTCCTGATGGCGATGATTGGACGGTCAAAGTGAGATATTCTCACGCTAATGCGGATGATGCACCATATGAAAGTGGGTGGCGTGAATCAAACTCTATTGTAATAGATGAAGTGGATGATAATATCTATGGTTGTACCGATACAGAAGCCACCAATTATGATTCTATGGCTACTGCTGATGATGGTTCATGTGAATATCCTGCTGAAGAACCTTGTGATGTTGAGATTCATAACCACTATCGAGGTCATGTGGCTGACGATGCGGAACAAGATGCTATCTTAGTGGCCTTTAGGGTCGTTCCAAGTGATTGTGATGATGAAGATATTGAAATCGACATTGAATTATTCCAAAACGGATATGAGGCTAATTACAGTCATTGGCTTGAGGTGAGTGGGGATGATGAATACACCGATGTATCTCATGTTTTTGATGGTGTGGCAGTAGGCAATTCGTGGATTCCAAAAATAACCGCTTCACTCAATGATGAAACTTTAGAGCAAGTCAATTTTTGGGGAATTGATGTGGAGGAACAAGAACCCGAAACTTGTGAAATCAACCTTTACGATATTCAAATACAAACCAACAGCACTACTGCGATGGTAGGTTTCGACCTCGATTGTGGCGAGGAAACAAATAATCTTGATGGCTACAATGTATCTGTTCAATTTTTGGTATATCATGTCAATGAAAGCAATAGTGGGCCTAATGCAACAGGGCCGTTAGAATGGACTACACAGGTGTACTACATTCAAGGATATGCTGACGACCCTCGTTATTTGGTTTTAGACAATTTCACAGTCAATAATACGACTCATTATGATTTCTATTGGTATGCCATTTGGGAAGATGCTGATGGAAATCAACAATTCATTGAGCAAAAATGGTTGAATCGGGAGTTAGAACCGTAGGTGATGTAAAATGGAATTGGATGCTTTCGGGTTGGTCGCAGAATATGGGTTGCCGTTGGTCTTGTTGTTGGGGGCTATTTACGCTCTTTACAAGTTTATGGTTTTCAGCCTATATGAAGTGAAAAACGAGTTCGGCAAGAGGCATGAAGAAAATGCACAGGCCAACGAGGAAATCAAAATAGCATTAGCAGAAATAAAGTCAGATTTGAAATTATTTTTAGAATTTATGAGGAACAAGTGATAATATGAGAGATGGTGTAATAACAGAAAGTGTGGTGGTCGGCTTGACTACTCTTGGAATTGGGTCAGCGTTGATGTTCGTCCCTGTTGAAAACAAATGGTGGCCGTTTGTCGGCACATTCTTGGTCGGATTCTTGGCTCATATGGGCTTTGAAATGGCGGGGCTGAATCAAAAGTTCTGCAAACAAATTGTAGGAGAGAATTAAGATGACCACAGGATATAACATTCAATGCCAACCCGGAGACCTTTACACTCGTCAATGTTTCATAGGCGACCCGAAGGATGGAAAGAAAATAATTGCTTACACCTCATCAGGTAGCCCCATTGGATTTGACCAAACAACGGGGAAAACATACCTCGTAAGCCTCGATGCTACGGGTCATGCCTATGAGCCATATGGAAGTGCGGGTGTGCCTTACACCGCTATGGATTGGGGGCCATTATCTTCCCTTCTTGGTAATTGGATGCCATCAGGAGGCTCATCGAGCCAAGATTTCAATCGCTTGATGACGCTACCGGGCGCACAAGCAAGAGTGAGAGCGGCTACAACGACTGTGCCTTGGTATTACAATGTGTTCGGTTTGAAATACAATCCGAGAATCGTGGGGCAACCTCCTATGGGATTTTCTGCTGATGAAAATGGAGTTTCTACCAACAACGAAGAAAGCAACACAGAAATGAGAGAACATTTGTGGGGTGGTTCAGATAAGAAAATGTTGTATGGCGTTCTTGGGGCGAGTGCTTTGATTGTAGCAGGAGCGGTATTGTTAGGAGATTCCCCCCTTACAAGGTGATAATATGAAAGATGAGAAAAAAAGAATAAGTGACCATCACGAAGCACAAGTGGATAACATTCAGAATGAATTGACGATTCAATTGCTTTCATTCACAGGGCTGACGATTGCTTTTGGAATCGGTTTAATGCGAACTATCCAAATGTATCGGAAAAGTAAAACGAACATTAAGAACTTGAAGTGAGGAAGCCTCATATACCCCCTGCCTCACTATCTATGTGAGGGACATCAATGTATGAAATCATTCAGGCCGATTCGATTGAGCATATGAAAAATATGAGCAAGGGTAGTGTTGATTTAATCGTAACAAGCCCACCTTATGCGGCAAAAAAAGAATATGAGTCATGGGATGGATTAGAAGAATACCGACAATTCGCAAACAAATGGATGGAATCAGCCGTTCCTTTACTTTCGGATAATGGTTCTCTTTTGTTGAATGTGGGCTACACAAAGGTCGGACGCAATGAAACTCTTCCCCTATCATATGTGTACCATGAAATCGCTTACCGTTTAGGTTTGAAAATGGTGCAAGAAATCGTATGGCGATATTATGGTGGGATGGCATACAAATTGCGATATACTCACAGAACAGAACGCATTCTTTGGTTCGCCAAAGACCCTGACAATTGCACTTTCAACCTTGATGATGTGCGAGTAAAGGAGTGGCAAATGAATGGAAAGAAACTAACCTCTCCACCTCCAAGATGTAATCCACTTGGTAAAAATCCGACTGACATATGGGAAATTAAACATATCCGATTCAACAATGAACGAGAAAACATGGGTCACCCTTGCCAATTCCCTGAAACAATGATTCAACGAATAATCAATGCTCATAGCAACCAAGGCGACCTTGTTCTTGACCCCTTTCTTGGAAGTGGAACTACTTGTGTCGTGGCTGAAAGATTGGGTCGAAACTCAATTGGGATTGAACTCCGAGATGACTATATTGAGATGGCTCACAAGAGAATGAAAAAGAATGGATTAGATACGCCTATTGAACATCCCTTGTAATCTTGGCAAAAGCCAACCCTTATGGTCAAGAAAGGCGTGGAAATGATATGGACGAGGAATCTCCTTCTGCACCCTCGGATATTGACCCCTTACAAGGGCATGATGATGAAGTTGTTGAAACCTATTTGAAAGGCGCAGAAGAAGTCCTTGAAGAAATTGATTTACCTCAAAGTGATGTGTTGCTCTCTACGGACGGTTTCTTTGAATATCGCGATAGTGTAATGGCTTCGATGGGTGATGAATGGAAAAATGACCCTCAATGGTGGCGGGAACAGGTCATGCGCGATTGGGAAACGATACAGGAAAGAGTGCGTATGCAAATGGATAGGTCGGAAGGGCGGCAAATGGGTAATGCGAATGATGGGGAGAGTATCGGTTTCTCAGGATTTTCTCGACTTGGTGCGTTGAGAGTGGTGGATTATGAGCAATTCATTTTAGAGGCGAATGCAGGTCAATTCCGCGAAGAAAGGTTCTATTGTGATAAAGGGCGAAGGTGGATAAAGAAAGTCCGTGAAGTGATGATTACATATGGTTATCCTCATGTGCGAAAGGTGGACATAGACGGTTATCAATATCTTGAAGTGAGCAAGCAACCAATGGGGGATTTAGATGGAAACTGAAGAATGGGAAAGAATCGCTACACCTACAATCATCACAGCAAAACAGATGATTTTGATTTGTCTGATTCTTGAAGTCATCGTAAGCATCATGTTCATTTTTATTGCTCGTAATTTCGATATAGCCACAGGTGAGTTCTTGTGGTGGGTCTTACAATTCTTTGGATTGGTTGTAGCAACAAATCTTGGGGCGGTTATTCTCGCTGTAATCGCTCAAAAAACAGCAAATGACCTTGGCGCAATGTATCGTAAGGTGTTCACTCCTGATTTCTACATGACTCTTGATTCTATGACTCGTTTTCGGACTTTTCTTATCGCTGAAGCCGAAGCCGAGGGAAAAACTCTTGATGATGAGTTAGAAGATGTCGCGGTGAAGATGTATCGTTTAGGGCGGGCGCATTTAGATGTAAGAGTGGCTGAAATAGAGCCTATCGAGCCAATGAATGAATCGGCTACGGATGAAGAATTATTTGGAAAAAATTGATTTTCAATTGCTTTCTTAGGATTGGTTTCATATAGTCGAACCAACGACTATTGGGTGTGAAAGTGCGGTTGTCTGTGTTAATCGTTGGCATTTTGGCGTTGGTGTTTATCTTCGCTTTACTTGCACAAATGATACATCACGAATTGACGGGACAGATTTTCATGGTTGATGTTCGTGATATGGAAGGTTTTTTGGGACGATGGATTATTCTTGCATATTTGTTGGATGTGGCTTTCGTGGTTTTGGTGGCTCGTTTTGTTGTGCGTATGAGAGGCAATAGGAATGAATGACTTCATATAGTCGTTCAGCCCCATGAAATCAGGTCTTACCATGAGTATATTGACTTCCAAAACCCTCGCTTGTGCATTGTTGCTTATTCTTTCGATTCACCAATTTGGGCCATTGAAGGATTTCGGCAACACCCCTTTGCGTGATTCATTTGGCTTACCTTTCGGTGCGACACCTGTTCAACTTGTTGGTGTTGCAGGAGTGGTTGTTGGTGGTATGTGCCTATTCAAGAGTGAATGATTTCAAATAGCATGACATGGTAATAGAGGTGAAGAAGAATGGCAAATCAAGACCCACAACCTGAAATCTATGAAGTCATCTGTACTTTCGATGACTTAGCGGGTGCAGGTTTAGGAACAGCATCAGGAGCGCAAATTCTTACCAACATCAACACATTTCAAGCAAATAACGAAGTGGTTCGGATTTATGGTATGAAGATAAACATTACCGATAATGCCGCCGCACCATTGAGCCTTGACCCCGCTACGGCGGCTAATTGTGATTTCAGCGTAACGATTCAAGCAGGGCCAGCGCAAATTCCAACGCAGACCTTCCGAACAAGACCGACATGGATTTCCGATACGAGAATGTTGGTTTTTCCATCTCCAATTCTTGTCCTTTTCAAGCAACCTTTCCAAGTCACCGTTACGACAAATCAAGCCCTCGCAACAGGAACAGCAAATGCTCGCGTAGTATCGCTTGAGTTTGTATCAGAATTGGGTATTCAGAAGGTGGCTTGTTAGGCGAATGAGTTCATATAGTAAGAGCGGGAGATAGGATTAGTGATATTATGGCGAATCAAGACCCACAACCTGAGATTTATTCCGTAGTTTCGACCTTTGATGATTTGTCGGGTGCAGGTGCAGGAACCGTAGCAGGGGCTACCATCCAAACCACAATCAATACGAATCAAGCAAATAACGAAGAAGTTCGTGTTTATGCAATTCAAGTCGATATACAAGGTGCTGATAATGCGGCATTGTCCCCTTTAACAGCGGCCAATTGTGATTTTAGCCTAACCATTGGAGTTGGGCCAAACAATGTTCCTTCGCAGACCATTAGGCTACGACCTATTTGGAGTTCCGAAGATAACACACTCTCATGGCCTACACCTATTCTTGTTTTGTATCAGCAACCGTTTTCTGCTACGGTTGTTACGAATCAAGCACTTGCGACAGGTGCGGCTAATGGTCGTATTGTGACTATCAATTTTATCAGCGAGTTGTCTATTCAGAAGGTGGCTTGTGCGCCCGGTGCAACAGATTACCCTCGCTCGCAACTTGGAATGTGAACGGGGGATGAAGAATGGGAGAACCAATAGACGGCCAACGCAAACTCAAAGAGGCGTATGCTAAGAAAGGTTTCCAAACACCATATGCTCAAGTGGGAGAAAGTGTTGACCCCAACCCCCCACCTCCATCCTCATATTCTACAACAACCCATGTAGCGACAAGCCCTGTGCAACCCGGTCTTGTTCCACGCCCTGCTCAAAGGGAGGTGGTAACGCTTGGGAATATCGCTTCCTTTCGGAACTACAACGATGAGGTCTTTCCGTGGCATCTCGTACCGAAGGCTAATTCAAGCAATATCATTCAGCGGCAACGGGAAAATACCGTGACTATTGCCGCAGGTGCTTCATTCGATTTGATTAGCCTCTTCGTTTCTGATACGGGTGGGAACACTCAAGCCTCAAGCAATACTGCTTTGCCCCCCACTCCTGCTAATCTATCCAATGAGTTTTGGAGAATCAGGAAGTTCGGCCATGCTGAATTGAATGGTGTTACAGGAATCACATATGAGATTATTGTTGATGGGGAAACAGAATTGTCTTGGTCAGATTTCCAATTATCACCTTCCGCCCCATATAACCAATTATGGGAGTTTGAGAATCCATTTTCAGTCAATGAAAGCCTTGTGTTCCGAATTACCAACGGTAGTGGTGCGCCATATGATACATCAGCCGCAGGAAACGCTATTGATGCGACATTCGTTGGTTGGACTGAACAATATGTCTATGGTTCTGATGATAGATTCAGCAATGTTGAACCTGTTTGATACGCGAGCATTGAAATAGTCGCTCATCACAATATGAGTGATGACAGCATTCCTTACGGGTACAAATCGTGGTCTTGGTGGGCTACAAGTTGAGCAAGGTTCAACAGATGTATTCGGTGTAAATCACATTGTATTTACAGGTGCTACTTTAACAGATAATGGAAATGGGAAGGTCACCGTAGCCATAAGTGGTGGCGGTGGCGGTGGTGGAATGACCACATGGACTATCGCAGGAGCGTCAGGTTCCACCGTTGTTAATGATGGGGAAACAGTCACTATTACAGGAAGTAGTGGAATCACTACGGCTGAAAGTGGAAGAACGGTTACGATAAGCCCTAACGGAGTCCTTCAAGATTTGAATACGCTTGGTGCGGCTTCTTCTGATGGACAGTTCATTGTGGCTACGGGTGCAGGTGTATTTGCATATGAGTCGGGTGCAACCGCAAGAACTTCTCTCGGTCTTGGAACGATAGCCACGCAAGATGCAAATACCGTAGCCATCACAGGCGGAAGCATAACAGGTATCACGGATTTAGCGATTGCTGATGGTGGAACAGGTCAATCCACAGCACAAGCGGCCATTGATGCTCTTACACAAGTTTCGGGTGCTACAACAGGCCATGTTCTCACGAAGGATGGGTCAGGGAATGCCACATTCCAAGCGGTAAGCGGAGGCGGAGGCATTTCTTTCAATGGTTCAACTACTGATGGTTTAGTCACCTATGGTGGTGCAACAACGGCTGATGTTGAAGCCAATTTAACCTTTGATGGTTCTACTCTTGCGGTCACAGGCAATTTGACGACTACAACGAGCGTAAGTGCTACGACAACAGTTACAGCAGGAACAACAGTTACAGCAGGAACAACAATTACCGCAGGTGTCGCAGGTGTTTCCACAGGTAATATCGTCACGGCAACCCCTGATGCGGGAAACCCCACAGGTGCAAATAGCCGAATCAATGGAACAGTCATAGGAACTCCGATTGCGGCAACAGCCGAACTTTTGACTTACGATACTGTGGGTAAGACGACACCG
>MDSZ01232639.1_pt1 | contig 28019 bp, 4 predicted proteins | sample 811201 | NCBI WGS metagenome assembly MDSZ01 (sample SAMN05326647, study PRJNA326480) | marine metagenome | isolation source: seawater | place: Indian Ocean: North | collected 2010 | reverse complement strand
GTTGTCAAGAAGGGTGTTGCAGATTACACTGCTGCATTTACACCTCCTGTTGCTCCTGATTATACGAAGGATGAGATTGTTCTTGGATTAACTGGTGAGACTCCATTTATATGTTCTACTACAGAAACATATGCTAAGTTCACTGGTCAAACCATATCTTCTGCTACTGCTAAGAAGGTTAACTATAATGATAAGCGTGTAGTTATAGAAGATGTCGATCTTGGTCGTGACGAGCATCGTCGTTGTGCTGATTCCATTGAACAAAATGAGACTTGGATCTCTGAGGTTGCTGTAGGAATGATGAAAGCGAAGTTCCCAGACTTCGTTATCCGTGGAGATGATGCTGCAACTGGATCTACACTTGGTACTTATTTCTGCTTAAGGGATACTGAGGAGTATATCATTGGTGCTCTAATTAAAGACCTTAAGTATGGTGGTAACTACTATACAACTGTTGCTGCTAAAGGATACTTAACTGCAACTGGTGGATTAGACTTCGTTAATAAAGAACTGCTACAAACTCTCTATACATGGCAGAAAGCAGCAGAACTTATTAACTTCGTCATTACAACTACAAGTACTGACTTAACAAACGAATATACAACCAGACTTAGAATTCCTAATAACTTCTCAAGTCCTGCTTCAGCTACTGTACAGAATGAAATTACAGCATTGATGGATGGAGTTCTGACTATCCTAGGACCAACTGGTCCTCGTTACCGTGATGGTGGTGATGCTCTATGGCAGAACCGTTCTTTGATTGCTGAGGAAGTTGTTGGATATATCGAAGCTAAGTGGACTGTTCAAGTTGGCGGTGAAGGTGGTACTACTTACGATAAATTAACTATCCCTGATACTGTTAAATGTCAGCGTGATATTAAAGACTTCATTATCCCTGCAATTATTGCCGATTTGATTACTGGTGGTAATGCTGCTGTTAATGATGTAATTGACAATTATCTTGATGCTGATCAAGACATTCTCCACGTGGATGAAGAACTTCTTCCTATGTTGGATGCCATTGAGTTCACTAAGTTCTTGTCAACTAAAGCAATTAACCATCTATTAGTTCAGAATGGATTTGCTCCTGATGCAAATCAGGGTTCTGTAAATATTGACGATTACTATATTTGTCAGTATACAAACCTTGCTCCATTCACTGTACACAATACTGATGCAGATTGGGATGGTGTTACTAACCCACCTGATCCTCAGGGATATGATCCAAACCGTTCAGACGGTAACCGTATATTGGATGCTGCTGATCTTATAGAGAAGAATAAGAAGCAGATTGCTTGGGAAGCAGTTCATACAATGAATGATATTGCTAAGTTCCAAGATCATGCTTATCCAGAAGGTCAAGGTCCAGAAGATTGTGTAGATGACGTAATTGACGTCCTTACTGCTGTTGTCCATGACATGCGTTTAGGTGGTAACAGTAAGGTCTGGGATGCTGCAAATTACTATATTGAACCTGAAAATAATTCACTAAAACATATCACTAACGAAGCTGATGCTTCAATCTATACAATGAAGTTGGCAAGAGATATGACAACTCTTGCTATAAGAAACGCTTTTGGTAGAGATAACATCTATGGATACGGTGTTGGTGAAGAAGATGATCCTTCTCTAGAGAGTTATGATCAGAACCCAATTGTATCAAGGTATCTTGATGCTGCAAATCTAATTGATCGTAATATACGTTTCCTTGCTGAGGAAGCAGTATATCGTGCAAATATTCAATATCCACAACTTCACATCAGAAATGGTGACAGATCATGTGTCGATGATATAGCAGATTACCTACGTGCTATGGTCTTCGATATGAAGTACGGTGGTAATAGTCATGTTTGGGATGCTGCTGATTTCTATAGAAGTGCATCAACTTATCATTTAACTAACCAAATGCCAATTTATGCCTTCAATGAGGCTAGAGATTTGGCAGTTAAGGTTATGCGTAATATTCCTGTAATTGCTCGTGGTCAGAATATACACGGCAAGTTCCAGAAATACTATGCTGATTTAGATTACTATCCATATAGCACTCGTACTCGTGATAATCCCACGATGGAGCAGGCTATATTAACTGGTGGTATTAATGCCAACAGGTCTGCTGATGCTTATCAATTAATTCTCAACAATTCACGTTTTGTTGCTGAGGAAGCAGTATATCGTTATACACGTGATAATGATTTAACTCCTACAGCACAGTTCACTCCATCTGATGCATCATATAATGCTACTAGTGGTGATCTTGTACTGAAATTCCCAACACATAATTTCACTACAAATGATCATATTTCTATTGATGCTCATTCATTAGTCTTTACTTGTGATCAAGATAATCATGGTACAGAGCACAGTTATCCTCGTGAAACTGATCCTTCTTATAACGAAAGACTAGCAATTACTGCAGTTGGAACTGATTCATATACTGCTGGTGCTGGTACTAAGTATGATGCTGAGTCAGGAATAATGACTCTTGCTATTGATAATCATGGATTCAGACCATCTACTGCACACCTTATAACTGGTGCTACGTATGATCCTAAGTCTGGAATTATGGTTATTACAGTTCAGGATCATGGTTTCTATAATGGAGACAGGATTTTATTCTCTGATAACTCCTTAACCATGACTTGTGGTATGGATGATAATACAGTTCAGAAGACTTATCCTAGATCCACTGACCCAGTAAGTAAGCGTTGGTTAACCATTAACAATGTAACTGCAAATACTTTTGAGGTTAATGTTGGTAAGTCACCATTAGTATCATTCACTCCTACTGCTGCTACTTACAATCCAACTTCAGGTGACATGGAATTGACCATTGGTCATCATGCATTGGAAGTAGGTACACACATTAAGATTAAGACTGAATCTTTAGTATTCACTTGTGATTACAACGGTAACAATAACCAGACAGAGAAAGCATATCCTCGTGCATCAGGTGCATCGACAGGTAATGGAGAGGACTATGTTTATGATACTGCTGTAGAAATTACCGCTACTTCACAGACAACTATCACTGTTAATGTTAACGGTGGACAGGGTGCTATTACTGACACAACTGCTCATAACTTTGTCAGAGCAACCGAAGGTGCCATTGTAACTGGTGGTGATTATATCCATAAATTTGTCGCTGCTGGTACTAAGACAGCAACCGATGCTGACTACAACCCAACAACGGGTATTATGACTATCACCTCCGTTGGTCACGGATTTGACAATGGTGATTTTGTCAAGATTGCTGATAATTCACTTACATTTACTTGTACACAAGGTGGTGGCAACCATACCTATCCAAGACCACAAGTAAGTCAACATACTGCTGACACTGGTACTACTTACAACCCAACAACAGGTGTTCTAAGTATCACTACTAGCAGTGCACATAACCTTGCTAATGGTGAGTGGATCAAGTTTGACGATAATGCATTAACATTCACTTGTCAGAAAGATGGTGGTTCAACACAGCATACTTATCCTCGTTCTACTGACCCAGTTAGCGGTAGATGGTTACAAATACGTAATGTAACTTCAACAACATTTGAAGTTCAAGTTCTTGATATTGTTCCTTCTACTAACGAGACAACACATAACTTTGTAAGTGGTGCTTCTAATGGTATTACTCATGGTGATCCTGGTTCTGCGAAGTACTTGAAGGTATTCAATGTTTCTGACGATACATTTGATGTACAAGTACTTGCTAATGCACCTTCTACAAATACCACAGTTCATACATTCCAGAGTGCTAGTGCTAATGGTCTACAGAGAGCATCATTCGAGAAAGCAAATGATGCTATCTTAATTGAGGACAACGCTCTTACATTTACATGTGATGCTGACAATCATCAATCACAACATACGTATCCAAGATATACAGACTATGCTAGTGATGAGTGGTTACCAGTAACACAAGCATGGGATGATGAATTTACAGTAGATGTACATGTTGCTCCTGTAATTGAGTACACACCTACCAATGCCACATATGATCCAACTACAGGATTGATGGTATTGACTATCGGTGATCATGACCTTTCTGTAGATGCCAAGGTTATGATTAAGGAAGGTGGAATAACCTTCGAATGTACACAGAATGCTGGTCAAGCACATGCATATCCAAGACCAACAATTGATACACATACTGCTGGTGCTGGTACATCATATGCACCTGATACAGGTCTTATGGTTATTGACACAGGTACCACACATGGTATCAAGGTCGGTGATTGGGTAATGTTTGATGATGGTGCAGTAACATTCACTTGCACACAAGGTGGTGGAAACCATTCTTATCCAAGATCTACTGACCCTGTAAGTGGTAAGTGGATAGAAGTTACCGCCGTTACTTCTCAGACATTCACAGTTCAAGTTCTTACAACTATTCCTTCTACAAACGTAACTACTCATACATTTGTGAGTGGTACTACTGACGGAATTAAGCAGAAGAGAGATAAGGCATTTGAACAGCATGTACCTGTTACAGCAGTTGGTACTACCACAATTACTGTTGATGTTGGTATATCTTCCAACACAACTACTCACACATTTATGTCTGCATTGACTGGTGCAGTTCAGTTTAATCCTTTATATCAACATACATTTGTTTCTTGTGTTGCTGATGGAATTAAGAAGCAAGATGGTACTGTAACTGTAAATGTTGGTACTACTGGAACTGTTGCTTATACACCAAGTGCTGCAACATATGATCCTGTAACTGGTGATCTTAAACTTAATGTTGGATTACATAATCTTACAGAAGGAACAACAATTAAACTTGCAGATGATTCATTAACATTCACCTGTAATATGGATAATAATGCGACGACGCATACTTATCCACGTGCCACAGATCCAGTAGCAAATACCGCTATCCCAATTAAGGAAGTTGGTGCAAGTAAGTGGACTCCAACTAATGCATCTTACAATCCTGGTACTGGTGATTTAGCAATTACAATTCCTGGCCATGGATTCTCAAATGGTAATAGGGTAAGAATTTCAGATGGATCTTTAGTATTCACTTGTGCTGCTGATTTACATGCTACAAGACATGCATATCCAAGACCAACTGATCCTTTCTCAGATGAGTGGTTAGTTGTATCTAATGTATCTACAAATCAGTTCCAAGTTAATATTGGACCTTCACCTAACACATCTACTCATACATTTGTTTCCGCTGCTACAAATGGTCTTGAGAAGCAAGATGGTAATATTACAATTAATGTTGGTCGTACAGAGCATGTTGATTACGATGTCAGCTATGCTGATTACAACCATAATGATGGAACCATGGTACTTAACATTGGTAACCATGGACTAAGACAAGGTACCAGCATCAAACTTGCTGCTAATTCACTTGGATTTAAGTGTGCTAAGGATGCTTATACATCTACTCACTACTATCCAAGAGCAAAGGCTGGTGATGGTGCACCTGATCCATTCTTCGATAAAGCAATTACTGTTGCTTCTGTAGGTTCAGAGAACTTTACTGCAACTAATGCTGCTTATACACCTACAACAGGTGAAATGACATTGACTGTTGCTGGTCATGGATTCAAACCTTCTACTCAGCATACTGTTACTTCTGCTAGTTACAATGCTGTAACTGGTATTATGAAGATGACTCTTGCTAACCATGGTTTACAACCTGGTCAGCAGATGAGGTTTGAACCTAACTCATTAACATTCACATGTGATAAGGATGGTAATGCTACCAAGCATACCTATCCAAGATCTACTGATCCTGTTGCTAACAAGTGGTTAACTATTACTTCAACTACTACTAATACATTTGAAGTAGTTATTGGTGAATCACCTAAAGTTCAGTACGATGTTGCTCATGCTGATTATGATGCAACTACAGGTGAAATGGTCATTACTACTGTTGGACCACATCATCTTCGTGGACATTCTGACCACACCGTAACTGATGCTACTTACAACCCATCTTCGGGTGTAATGAAACTAACCATTGTAGATCATGGATTTGCTAATGGTGATAAAGTTAAGATCGCTGATAACTCTTTAGTATTCACATGTGCTCAGGATAGTGATCAGACAGAACATACTTATCCAAGAACAACTGATCCTGCTAGTGGTACTTGGATGGAGATCTCTAATGTATCTACTGATTCATTTGAGGTACAGATATTACGTGGTACATCTCCTACTAATACTACTGCTCATACATTCGTTCGTGCTCATACTGATGGTGTAAGAAGAGTAGGTGAGACAGTAATGCTTGCAAGTAATTCATTGCAGTTTAAGTGTGCAATGGATGACTATGCTACTACACACACTTATCCAAGAACAAGCACTATTAGTCATACTGCTACTGATGCAGATTATGATCCTAATACTGGTGTAATGACTGTGACTGTTGGAAGTCACGGTATGGATGAGGGTGACTGGATTAAGTTTGGTGCTAACTCATTAACCTTTACTTGTACTCAAGGTGGTGGTAACCATAGTTATCCTCGTACAACCGACCCTGCATACGACACATATCTACCAATCTTTAATGTAACTGCAAATACATTTGATGTTCAGGTATTAACTGATATTCCATCTACAAATACCACAACACATACATTCGTATCTGCTACTACAGATGGAATTACACAGAAGATTGACAGAGCATATGGTCAACCAATGGATATCATCCATTCGACCGCTAAGACTATTACAGTTAATGTAGGTAAGACACCACTTTCTTACTACACTGCATCTAATGCTTCTTATGATGAGGTTACGGGTGTAATGGTATTGACCATTGGATCACATAAGATTAAGCAGAATGATGGAATTAGACTTGCTCCAAATTCATTAACATTCAGATGTAATAAGGATGGATATAGTACAGATAATTCTTATCCACGTACAACTGACCCATTCTATAACACCACAATTAACGTTGATGCTGTAACTGCTACACAAATTACAATTAACGTTGGTGTTGATTCTGATCCTGCTAACCAATATCCTCACCAGTTCCAGAGTGCACTTGCAAATGGTGTAATTGCTGGTGGTGCATATGATCATGACTTTGTTAATGCTCTAACTGGAGAGACAACTTATTCAGTAAGCGATGCTTCTTATACTCCTGCTTCTGGAGTTATGGTTATTACTTCTGCGAAGCATGGATTTGTTAATGGAGACAAGGTTAAGTTTGTCCAAGACTCACTAACATTCAGATGTGAGATGGATGACTATGCAACAGATCATACTTATCCTCGTACAACTGATCCATTCTATGATAAGTGGACTGATGTATATGATGTAACTGAAGATACCTTTAAGGTTAATATTGGTAGTACACCAATACAGACATTCACACCTACAGATGCAAGCCATAATCCTCAGACAGGTATTATGGAGTTGACTATCGGTGCTAACCACGGATTACAGTCAGGTCAGAAAGTTAAACTTGCTGAGGGTGCTATAACCTTTAGTTGCACATACGGTGCTGGTGATCATAACTTTGTATCTGCAACCTCTGGTGGTATTACCGTTGCTCCAGGAGAACAGTTCACTGTTTCTAACGCAACTTATGATAACGCAAGTGGTGATTTAGTATTAACAATCGGTGCTGATCATGGATTATATGTTGGTGAGCAAATTCAGATTGCTCCTGATTCATTATCATTCACATGTACATTAGATGGTAACCTTACCACTAAGACATATCCTCGTGCTACTGGTGCTAACACAGGTAATGGAGAGGACTATGTTTATAACAACAACATAGCAATTACTGCTGTTGATGCCGCTGCTGGAACAATTACTGTTAACGTTAACCAGTCACCTGGTACTCCTATTAGTAACCTTGATGCACATACATTCGTTAGTGCAACTGCTAATGGTGTAACAGTAATGCAACGCAATGCTTTGACTGTTACTGATGCTGAGTATACTCCTTCAGATGGTACTTTAGTATTGACAATTGGTGCTGGACATACATTAACAACTTCCAACACTGTTAAGATTGCTCAGAACTCCATAACATTCCAGTGTGATCTGGACAACTATGGTAGCGATCATCCATATCCTCGTGCTACTGACCCTGTATACAATCAGTTCATTGCAATTACAAATGCAAATCAGGGTGCTAATACTATTACAGTTAACGTTGGTGTAAGTTCTCCTGGCACTGCATATCCAAGATCTGATATTAAGGGAACTCTTACTGCTACAACTGGCACTACTTACAGTCCTGTAACTGGATTACTAACAATCCAAACAACCTCTAACCATGGATTAACTACTGGAGATTGGATCAAGATTGCTAATAACTCCTTGACATTTGCTTGTGATAAGGATGCTCAAGCAACCGATCATACCTATCCAAGACCTACTGATCCTGTTTCTGGAAGATGGTTGAAGGTTACTGTTATTAACTCTTCTAAGTTTACTGTAGAAGTACTTGATGAAACTCCTTCTACAAACGTTACTAGTCATGTATGGAAGTCTGCTACTGCAGATGGTATCTCCATTAAGAAGGATCCATTCTTCGATACTTCTGTTCCTATTGTTGGTGTTACTAACACTACTATCCAACTACAGGTTAACAACGTTATTCCTCAGAGTCAGACACAACCACATACATTCATATCTGCTCTAGAAAATTCAGTTCTCTCTGGTGGTAACTATGCTCACCAGTTCAGATCTGCTACTGCTGGTGGTCTTAAGAAGCAGACTAAGGCATTGGTTACTGGTGGTGATTATGGACATACTTTCGTAACTACACCTACTCTAACTCCATCCACTGCAGCATATGATCCTAATACTGGTCTAATGACCATTACATCTGCTGGACATGGTTTGAAGAATGGTAATTTTGTTAAGATTGATGACAACGCATTTACCTTCAGTTGTGCACAGGGTGGTGGTAACTACACATATCCAAGACCTTCACAGACAACTTTAACTGCTGGTTCTGGTACTACATTTGATGCAACAACTGGTGAACTATCCATCACTACTACTGGTGCTCATGGACTTGTAAATGGTGACTTCGTTAAGATCGCTGATAATTCACTAACATTCAGTTGTACATATGGTGCTGGTGCTCATACCTTCGTAAGTGGTGCTTCTAACGCTATCACTGCAAACTCTGGTGGACCATTCACTGCTGTAGCAGGAACAACATATGATCCTGCAACTGGTCTTTTGGTTCTAAACATAGGAATCAACCATAACTTAACAACTTCCAATACAGTTCAGATTGCTGATAATGCAGTCACATTCACTTGTGATCTTGATGGTCATGCTACTCAGCACTCATATCCACGTGCAACTGATCCTTCATCTGGACAGACATTAGCAATTACTGCTGCTGATAATGGTGCTGGTACAATCACAGTTAACGTTGGTGTAAGTTCTCCTGGTAATTCTTATCCTCGTTCTGATGACCCAGTTAGCGGTCAGTGGTTACGTATTTACGATGCTTCTGGATCTGTCTTCAAGGTTCAGGTAATGGCTAGTGAACTTACAATTGGTAACTATGCTCATACATTTGTAAGTGCCACTTCTGGTGGAATTACACACGGTGACCCTGCATCTGCAACGTACCTAGAGGTTTCTGATATTACTGCTGATACCTTTAAGGTCAATGTATTACCAGAAGGACTTCAGGGTACTGGTTCAACAAACACTACTGCTCATACATTCCAGTCTGCTAACGCTAATTCAATAACCAAGGCAACATTTGAAGTAGCACATGATTACGTTCAGGTTGCTAATGAGTCATTAACATTCAGATGTGAGAAGGACGACTTCGGTTCACTTCATGCATATCCTCGTGCTGGTGATCCATTTGCTAACAGATGGTTACCTGTTCATGGTGTTAAGCAGGATACCTTCGATATTAACGTTGGTATTTCACAGAATAAGACAACTCATAATTTCGCGTCTGCTACCGCAGATGGTATCAAACTACAGGATGGAACAGTTACCATTAACGTTGGTTTCGATTCACTTCCTGCTAATCAGCATGCTCATAAGTGGGTAGGAACACACAATAAGTTCACTGCAACTAACGCTGATTACAATCCATCCACAGGTATCATGAAGGTAACTGCTGGTAGAAGGATGACTCCTACCGATGCAACTTATGATCCAACAACAGGTGATTTAGTACTTACCTTAGGTGATCACGGTCTAACCGTATGGGATGAGATTCAACTTACTCAAGATTCATTAACCTTCACTTGTGATTTCAACGGTGATGGTAATACAACTCAGAAGACATATCCACGTTCCAGTGGTGCTTCTACACCTGGCGGATCTGATTACGTTCACAATACTTCTATTCCTATTACGGCTGTAACTAATACAACAATTACAGTTAACGTTAATGGTGGACAGGGTGCAATTACAGATACAACTGCTCATAACTTTGTTTCTGCTGCTGCTAACTGTGTACTTGCAACACACGGAATGGTTAATGGTGAATATATCAAGTTTGCTGACAACTCTTTAACATTCACTTGCACACAGGGTGGTGGTAATCATTCTTATCCACGTGCAACTGATCCTTCCAGTGGAAGATGGTTGAGACTAACCAATGTAACTTCATACACATTTGAAGTACAAGTATTGGATAATATTCCATCAACTAATGAGACAGTTCATACATTTGTTTCTGCTACTACTGATGGTATTACAAGATCTGTACTAATCGCTGGTGGTGTACATGATCATACATTCACCAATGCAACTGCTGGTGCTGTAATTACTGGTGGTAACTACACTCATAAGTTTGTAAGTGCTAAGTTCAACGCAATCAATAAACTATACACAATTCCTGGTGGTAATCATAATTGTGTAGATGACATCGAACGTGTATTGAGAGGTGTTGCTTACCACATAGCATTCGGTGGAAACGCTGAGATTTGGGATCAGGCAGAAGAATATGCCAATAACACTCACCTCAACAATTACTTTGAGGAGCAGTGGAGTTTGGGTATTATGGATGAGGCTATTAGCATTATCCCTGATATTATTAGAAATCAACCTACTGCTGCATTCGGTACTCACGGAATACTTCAGTACAGAGATACAACAATCACTACTGATACCACACAACCAGCATGCCCAACAGAGGTTGCTGCAGCAATCACTCTCATAGACATTGTTAAGGAATCTATTGAGACTGGTGGTATTACTGCTACACGTACTGAGGTACCTGTAAATGGTGGTCCTTGCTCCAACGTTGAATCTCTAATCAACAATATGTTCGGTATCATTACTGATACTATTACAAGTAATGGATCTCTTGATGGAGTTACACGTACATTACCAACTATCTGGCCATTACATTACACAGGTGATTCTGTAGAACGTGATCTAACAATTCCATATAACTCTGGTGCTGCTAGCTGGGTACAAGCATGTGCAACATCACAGTCTACGATTAATACTCTATTTGATATTGTTATTGAAACTATTAACGAAGCTAAGTCAAATGTAAATCATCTCAGTAGTGTAACTCGTCAGATACCTACAAGTCTATACACCAATACGTTGTATCAGCAATATACTTGCTATAACGTTATATCTGCTTCGCATACTCTATACGATCTATTAGTAGATACGATGGGTGGTGGATGTTACTCCAATAAGCTCACCGCCGAGTACATGCGTAATAATGATCATGCTATTACACAGCGTGCATTGGATGCAACTACAGGACAATATCCTGCTGGTGATAATCCTGATCTAGCATTCTGTCAGGCAGTTCTTGAGGCAGGTTTATATGACCTCAGAACAGGTGGTAACGCTGGTGCATTTGAACTCGCTGCCTCATGGTTCGATGGAGAAGGACAATTCATTGCTTATCCTGCTGTAGATAGGATTCGCTTACTTTATGCTATGAATAAGGTACGTGAGTTTGCCAAGGATGTAATGGTTAACTTCGGTGATACTGATTGGAATGGATATGATGTATGGAGTCCTGCACAGATTCAGGGTTATACCCCACGTCTGGAATGGGATCAAGAGAAAACTGAATTCGACTTTGATTCTTCACTCAACTGTTTAGAATTTGCTATCGAACGTGCTACTTTCCCATCTGAGAACATAGTCACATTCGTTGCTTCTTCTGACGCAGTTAACCTTAAGAATGATTACGATGAGGGTGTTGACTACAACACTGATCCTGCTCTCGTTCAACTCACACCTACTATTGAGGTTGGATATGAGCGTGAAGAAAATCGCGTACGCATCAATAGATCTAACTTCTTCCGTCGTGGTGATGTTCTAAAGTATATTCTTGCATCTGCTTCATCACTAGAGGGTGCTAATGATCAACCTTACTACTATGTCCTTAATGCAACTGCTGACTGGTTTGAGATTGCTCGTGAAGTTAAGCATGATGCTCGTTATCGTGACTTTGAATTTGATTTAACGAACACAGGTAACCATCAGTTCGTAACAATACGTCGTTCTGGAATTGATCGTAACACTGTCGCTTATGGTGATCGTGATATAGATCAACCAATCACTGCTGGATTCAATATTGCTGACGTTCTAGTTGGTACAACAACTGGTGCATCTGCAGAAGTATCCTCAAGTATTATTAACAAGGCACAAGTTATTAAGACCTTCAAGTACTACGGTCTTAACACAATGTCCTCCACTACATTCATTAATGGTGAGCAGGTTCAGGTACAGGGTGCAACAGTCAACAATGGTTATGTTCTTCAGATGGTTAAACCAGATGAGAACGATCTTGGATGGTTAAAACTTGAGTTAGTTCAAGGAACAATTTCTCAGAACGATATACTTGAAGGTGTTGATTCTGGTGCTACTGCTACTGTAACTGCTGTTATAGAGGATCGTCTATTAGTCAACGAGAAGATGGGTGAATTCCTAGTCGGTGACTGGATGTTCAAGGATACAACTGCTACTGAAGCATACATCAGTGTATACGATAATAAGAAAGGTGTACTACAGGGTAATGATGGCGGTAGAATCACTATTGACGTTGAATCTATTACTGGTACTTGGCAGTCTGGTGACGTTATTTACGGATCACAGACAGAGAAAATCCTTGATCTTGTAGGTATTCAAGATGGTGGATATCCAATCAATATTAACCAGTTCGTACATGGTGAGAACATTAGAAAACTATCTCTATCTTCTGTAACAGTTGATAGTGAATACTCAGGAACATTTGTCAAGGGTGACATTGTTTACCTCTTACAAGGAACAGCAATTGCCAACCCAGGTTGGACTGCATATGTAACTCAATATGATTACAGACCTGATGATGGAGTTAATGATTTATACATTGCTGCTCTAGGTCGTTACGCATACGGAGATGCAATTAATGAAGAACTCTGGCCAACTCCTCCAGGAAGTACGGTCGGAACAGGTGGTTATAACATTGGTAAGTTTGATAACTTAAATAACTTCCCACTCGTATACGCTACTGTTGGAACTTACACTGAGACTCCATCTAACTCTTACGGTAAGATTATCTCTATTGAACAGCAAGGTCTAACTGCTCGTTGTTGGGTAGAAGATGTTGATGGAACAATGTCTAATAACATGACCATCATATCTGACAACGGATGGATCGCTGCTGTAACAACTGCTCAAGATTTAATAGGACGTGTTGATCGTTACTTCCGTGGATTTGATGGTACACAGACAGCATTCAACTTGACGATTGCTAACGGTGAGCAATATCTACCTGATCCAGCAGGTCACATGATGATCTTCGTGAACGGAATTCTACAACCTCCTGGTGCTACTGGTGCTTACACAGCATCATCTGATGTCATCACGTTCGCTGAACCACCTGAAGTTGGATCTGAATTTATCGGTTATTACATTGGTAAATTACGTCAGTTAGATGATATCTCCTTCGAGTTTGACTCATTAAGATCTTCCTTCAACCTCAAGCAAAATGGTGGATTCTACTCCTTGACTTTGACTGAAGGTGTTTCTTCTAACACTATCAAACCAGAAAACAACATTATCGTTTCACTCAACGGTGTTATTCAGGAACCTGGCGTTGGTTATGAAATCGTTGGTTCACGTATCATCTTCGCTGAAGTCCCACGTGCAGGAACAACATTCGTTGCCTTCTCCTACATTGGTTCTGACGCAGACGTTATTGCTGCTACCATCGTTCCTCCAATTGAGGCAGGTGACCAACTCTTCATCGAGGGTGAGGATGAGACAGATCCACGTGTTGTTGCTCTGATTGAGTCTTCTAACTCTTTGGTAACATTCGAATATACAGGAACAGTTAAGGGTAGAAACGCTGCTGCACTTGCGAATATCCGTCAGGGTACTCTATCCGCAGCAATCATTACCAACCCAGGTAACGGTTACACCTCACGTCCAGCAGTTGATGTTATATCTTCCTCTGGATTTGATGGACGCATACGTGCGCTAATGGGTGTTGCAAGAATTGACGTTTCCTCCCCAGGTATTTCTTACTCCGCACCAATCGTTGCTGTAGAAAATACCGTTGAAGATTCCTTCGAGTCTCCAGATGGACCTCCAGTTAACGGTGGATTTGACGTCTACGCGGGTGAAGGTATTGATCCTGCAACTGGTAACCCAATCGTTATCGAAGAAGGTCATATCGCAATCACACGTATGCCAACTAACGTAACGGTTAACCAGACTCAGACTGCTAGCTTCACTGTTGTTGCAGTATTCAACGCTACCGATGGCGACCCAGTTAATACAACTGAAGGACTCAACTATCAGTGGCAGAAGAAGGATTATGGTAGCACAACTTGGTCAAACATAACTGGTGCAACTGCTGCCACATACGATACAAACGCAACCATACAAGCTGATGACGGTGATGAGTACCGTGTTGCTATCACATACGCTGGTGCAACTCCTGTTTACTCTAATTCCGCTGTACTGACTGTACAAACTGGTAATACTGTAGTTCAGAACTTCGTACCTAACCAGATCTTCCAACAATAAATAATCAAAAAAGATGAGTGCAACTGCCTCCTACAATCCAAGTACTAGGATCCTAGATGTTGACGGTAACGGATTACCAAATCCAGTTACCTATGGCACTTTCCCTAATCCTAATAACCCCAACACGGTTACTGAACAAGATTTCGACCACGATTTCTATTACAGGGGTGGTACTTTTGGTATTGAAAGAACTTTTGATGTTGATACTTGGTCACAAGAAGGATATGTTATAAACATTCCTCTTTCAGTTGCAGATAATACATTATTTGGTGACACAGAATCAGGAGATATACGTCCAGGAGATAATCTTTTATTTGTTTTCAGCGATGGCAGAAAGCAAATGTTTGTTTATAATGGTACTCAGACTATTTCAACAAATGGATACGCTTGGAAATCAACTGATACAAATCTAGCATTAATTACTAACACTTCCCAATACAATATTAATGGGACTTGCACTTATTATGATCAAAGGAACGGAAGAACTGAAACTCCTCTTGGGGCTATCGGTGTTGCTGCTAATGGTGTCGTACTATTCAACCCATCTGCAGGAACGGGTGGAAACCCACCTGCAGGATTTAACTGGAATGCCCACTATGACCTCTCACCCGTAGATTTTGGTGATGATTCATGTGGTGGTCATCCAGAGCAAACAGGACAATATCACTATCACGATACTGACTTCCTTTCTTGCTGGCAAAATGGGTCAATAATGACCACATATAATGATTACTATGGTCTAAGTCAGTTTAATGGTGATGCTCTAAGACACCCAGATGGTCACTCAAAAGTATTGGGTGTTGCATTTGATGGTTTTCCTATCTACGGACCATATGGATATATCGAACCATTCGGTGTTCTGACTGGTATCAAAACTATGCAACCTTCTTATCAGTTGAAACCAACTGAAGCAGTAGGACGTCCTGCATATGGTAATACATTACAAAACCCTCCTGCTGGATCCTTTATGCAGGACTGGGAATACAATCAAGGTTTAGGTGATTTAGATTTTCATAATGGACGTTTTTGTTATACCCCTGAGTACCCTAATGGTACCTATGCTTATTTCCTATCTCTAACTGAAGCAGGAGATGCAGGGTTCCCATACATGATGGGTACTACTAGTAGACAAGTATTAGATCAACCTGCAAATAATGGTGCTGCTCCACCTCCTCCACCTCCAAGTGGCGGCGATCAGGCTCCTCCATCAACGTTGCAGATTTCTTCTCAACCTCAGAACGCTACTGTCAACTCTGGTCAATCAGTTACGTTCTCTATATCTGTTACTATCATTCCTGAGAATGGTCCGAAGTCCTATCAGTGGTACAGATCTACTGATGGTGGTTTCGCATACTCCACACTCAACGGTGCGACCTCTTCTTCTTACCAGTTCACGGCATTGTCGTATATGACTGGGTATAAGTTTAAGTGTATTGTCGCTGGTCCTGTTGGTGCTCCAGAACCCGCACAGAACTCACCATTGGAGTCTGATGTTGCGACACTCACTGTAACTGGTGTAGGTGGATCAACTGATAACACCTTCGATAACACAGGAATGACATACGATACAACAGGTACCACCTTCGATCAGACCTAAATAGCACTGTAAAAAACTAAGAACTATGGCTAAGCAGACAATTGGAATTGGCTCTTCCGCGAACGATGGTACAGGCGATACCCTTCGTGATGGTGCCGTAAAGCTTAACGCCAATTTCGATGAGCTTTACCAAAAACTTGGAAACAATTCAGATCTACAGATTGATATTGGTGTTGGTATTACAGATGATCAAGTCCTCAAATGGAATTCAACTAATACTGCATTTGAAGGAGGAAATTATGATAAGTTGACATCTGATTTAGATGTTAATGGTAATTATATTGTTACTGCTTCTGGTGGTGATGTAATAGTTAAACCCGACACTACTGGAGATATTAAACTTTGGGCAGGAAATAGTGGTCAAGCATATGTTGTATGTGATGGTGCTGATGGATACCTAAAATGGAATGCACCTTATACAGATGAAGCAAGTTTACCTGATGCATCTACCTATCATGGTATGTTTGCACATGTACATGGTACTGGCAAAGGATATTTCTCACATGGTGGTGCTTGGGTAAAACTTATAGATGTGGGAGATGGTATCACCTCACTTACTGATGTAGATACAACAGTTGGTGGTGGTCCTTCTGACGGACAAGTTTTAAAGTGGAATGCATCTAATACAGCATGGGAGCCTGCAAATGACGAAACAACATCAGGTGGTGGAGGAGGAACAACCCAAAACCTATTCGAAACAGTTACAGCAGACTCAGGTACAACAACTGCTACCGCACCTAATGATACTCTCAATATTGTCGGTGGTACTAACATTTCCACCTCTCTTTCTGGTGATACTGTTACTGTAAATATGACGGGCACTTTAGGTGACCCAGATCAAAATCTTTTCTCGACAATAGGATCAGATTCAGGAAATAAGACTGCTGCTTCTACTACTGCTACTATTAATATTATTGGTGGTACAGGAGTTAGCACTGCTATTTCTGGTGATAATCTGACCATCACTAATGATTCGCCAAATGTCGTACAAAACGTCCTCCAAACGGCTGCAGGAGATACGGGTTCTTATACCGCTGCTGCTTCTGATTCTACTATTACTTTTGCTGGAGGGACCAACATTTCTACTGTTGTTGTTGGCAGTACTGTAACTATCAATAACACTGCTGCAGCATTGCCTGCTATCAGTGAGGGACAGAGTGTTGTTGGAACAGGAAGTAATACATTCGGTGCATATATTTCACCAGTTTTGGGTTATAGTGCTGCAAATAGTGGAGCATCATCTTGGAGACTTACAGGTCCAGGAGTTGATAATACAACAGATAACCCAACAATCTATCTGTATAGAGGTTTTACATACAGATTTAAGAACACTGCTACAACGAACCATCCATTTGAAATCCGTGTAGGATCAGGTGGTGCTGCCGTTACTGACGGTATATCTGGTTCTATAACAGATGTTTTAGTATACACAGTGCCCATGACGGTTGCTGCTGGTACAACTTATGTGTACCAGTGTACTCTGCATGGTGCTATGGTCGGTAACCTAGTTATAGTCTAATGGCAAGAACAGTACCAGGAAGCGGAGCAGCGATTGAGCCAGTATTCAACAGTACATACGGTGTTAAAGACGTATTTGTTGTTGCTGGTGGAACTGGGTATGATGCAAATGATCCACCTAAATTGACTGTTGCTAATTGTGGTACTCCTGTTCGTGATGCTGTGCTACGTCCAGTCATTAATAGTACTGGAGAAATTCAATCTGTTGAAATTATAGATCCAGGTGAAGGATACTCACCGTTACGATTACAGATTACAGGTCAAGATCTAAGTGCATTTGGTGCTAGTGCTGATCTATTTCTTAAAGAGGATGGTGGTGTAGATTATATCCAGATGAGATCTAGTGGTGATGGATATTTTGGTGGTACAACTGCACAACTAGTAGGTGGTGGTGGATCTGGTGCTGAACTAGTTCCCGTTACTGGGTTTGTTACTGGTCTATCACTAGAGAATGCTGGTAGAAATTATAATAGACAAGATGTCGCACTTGTTATCAATGGTGGTGGAGGAGAAGGTGCCACTGGTATTGCCGAAGTTAACGAGTTTGGACAAGTAGAAAATATTACCATCAGTAATGAAGGTGAATTCTTTGAGACCCCTCCTATTTTACAGATCATTGGTGGAGGTGGATCTGGTGCTACTGCTGAGGCAACAATTAGTCTTGGTAAGATCACTAATATTGATATAACCAATCCAGGAGACGGTTACACAACACCACCTCAGATTATATTCACTAGAGATACCAACCTTATTAGGACTACTAGGAACCGTCAATCCTTAAACTCGGTTCTATATAATATAACTGGTCTAACCAAAGACGTTGCTGTTGATGACGTTACCATAAACGTTGAGACCACTAATGCATATCCTGGTTCTGGTAAAGCATTACTAGGAAAAGAAGTTTTCAGGTATACCTCTAAGACTGCTACCCAATTCAAAGGTATCAGTAGAGGTATTAATTTTAAATATGATCAGAAAATTACATTAGACAATTTACAGGATAATCCTGATACTGGAATAACTGGATATACGTTTAGTATTAATGATCGTGTCCGTCGTGTACAAGAGAATAGTGATAATAAGATTGCTATTGTATATGACTGGAGACCTGAGACAAGAGATCTCTATCTGGTGTTCCAGGTAGATGAACTAGCATTTATTGATGCAGGTCGTTCTCAGACTGACGCACAGATAGTTGCATTCGTTGCTGGTGTTGCAAGTGCTACTGGAACTGGTGTTGAACCTCACACTTTAGTTGATTCTGTTGGTGATGAGATTGTTTTATTCACAGATCCATTAGGTGTCTTAACAGATAAGAAATTTGAAGACGATGACGAATTGTCTGGTGCAGGTGACGGTATACCTGATCTATTAAATGCAAATACAGATTTTGAATATGAAACCAGTCTTGATGGTGGTTTAGCATCATCTTTATATGGTATTGAGGAAACCATAGGAGGACAGAACACTACTCTATTACAGGTAGGAGACAGTATATATGATGGTAGTCCATCCCAATTAGTTGCAACAGTACAGTCTGCAGGTCAATTAGGTGATGGTGAAGCACATACTGCAATAGTTAGAATTATTGCTAATAACTGGTCTATCCCTAACTTTACAGTTGGTGAGACTGTAACTGGATCTAGTTCAGGTGTTACTGGTGTTGTCACATCGTTCAATGCATCGCCGCAAGGATATGCATCTGGATACGTTGAGGTTGCTATGGGTACCATTACGCAGAATGGTTTGAACCACCAGTTCACGTCAAGTGACATACTAAATGGTGGAACATCTGGTGCGTCTGCAAACGTCTGGCAGGTCTCATATGACAACCTATTGAGAAACGAACCAGAGTAAACCTATAAATAAAGAGAAGGGAATTCGGTAACAATGGCTCTATTAACCGACCAATTTAGAATTTTTACTGCCAATAAGTTCATTAAGGCTTTGGAGGGACCAGATCCCATTCAATCTGATACTGATGCTGGTGCTAGTAGAGATCGTTTGTATGTATTCATCGGTAGACCACAATCGTGGGATAACGAGAATAATCCACCCACACCTATTGATTCGTTTCAGGAATTTTCTGACGTATATGATGATATGATTTCGCTTAAGCGTGTCTTAGCGAATGATACCATTCAAGTTATACGTCGTGTTGACTGGACTCCACCCGAACAAACCACTGGTGGTTTGGGTTATGTTTATGATATGTATCGTCATGATTACTCCTCGACTAAAACAGCGTCGTCTGGTGCTACGAAACTGTATGACGCAGATTTCTTTGTTGTTAACTCGTCTTACCAAGTTTATAAGTGCATCTACAACGGGACAAGTCCTAGCGATCCTAACGGTAAACCTTCTACTGTTGAGCCTACTGGGACATCCACTTCAATTATCACAACTGCTGATGGTTACCGTTGGAAGTATATGTATACGATCCCTGTTGGTCAGGTATTGAAATTCTTCTCTAATGAGTATATGCCTGTATTGTCTGACACCGCTGTTGTGTCTGATGCTGTAGGTGGTGAGGTTGATACTGTTGTTATTCAGGCATCTGGTGCAGGATATAACAATGGTACTTATGAAAACGTACCTATCAAAGGTGATGGTACTGGTGGTCGTGTTTCTATTGTTGTTGATGGTGGTAAAGTTGTATCCGCTACTGTAACGTCTGGTGGTTCTGGATATACATTTGGTAAAGTAATCATTGATGAGATCAATGGTATTGGTGCTGGTACTGGTTCTGGTGCAGCAATTGACGTTATCATTCCTCCTATCGGTGGTCATGGTGCTGGTCCTTCTATCGAACTTGGTGCTTATCGTGTGATGATTAACACGAAGTTCACCTACGCTGAAGGTTCAGGTGACTTCCCAACTGATAACGATTATCGTCGTATTGGTTTGGTTATGAACCCTGACAGGTTTGGAACTACTGAGTTGGTAGCAGATCTAACGTTATCTGGTACTAATGCAGCAATATTCTCTCCAACGTTCACAGGTCAGTTCTCTACTGATGAGATCATTACACAGTCACGTACTGTTGGTGGTCAGCAAGTAACCGCTAGAGGACGTGTAATATCCTGGAACAATACTACAAAAGTTTTGAAGTTCTATCAGAACAGAGTTGACGGTGTATTCCCTGAAATTACTGGTAACCTGGTTGACTTCGAAGGTGGTAATGCCATTGTTGGTGCCACCTCTGGTACATCGGGTGACCCCGATATCAACTTCCCGATCATAGCAGGTTCCTCAACTCGTGTTATTAATAACACTGAGTATGACCTAGGTATGGCATTTACAAATGGTTATGCTTCACCAGAGATACAACCGAACTCAGGTGACGTGATTTACATAGATAATAGAAGTGCGATCTCTCGTGCTGGTGACCAGATTGAAGACATCAAGATCGTAATCGAGTTCTAGTTCAATGCCACAGAATACTAATCTAAATATTAGTCCTTATTTTGACGATTTCGATAAAAATAAGAACTTTTACCGAGTACTCTACCGCCCAGGGTTTCCTATCCAGGCTCGAGAACTCACGACAATGCAATCGATTCTTCAGAATCAGATTGAATCAATGGGTCAACACTTCTTTAAAGAAGGATCCATGGTTATTCCTGGTCAGATCGGTTATGACCTACAGGTTAAGGCAGTTATATTACAGCAGAACTTCTTAGGTGTTGATGTAGAGAATTATAGAACTCAAATTACTGGTCAGTTAATCACTGGTGTAACTTCTGGTGTTAAAGCAAAAGTATTATATTCAATTCCTGCTACAGAGTCAGAGAAAGGATACATTACTCTGTATGTGAAATATGTTGACTCAGGTGATACTACATCTGAAGAGTCAGTTAAAGAATTTGTTGCTAATGAGCAGTTATATGCTGAGAACGAAATAACATTTGGTACTACCTTGATCGAGGTTAGTTCACCATTTGGTCAGTTATTACCTGCTGATGCAACTGCAACTGGTTCAGTTGCCTATATTAATGCTGGTGTCTATTTCATACGTGGTTATTTTGTAGATATTCAATCAGCACACTTACTATTAGATCAGTATACAAACAATCCTTCTTATAGAATCGGTCTCGAAGTATCGGAATCTATTATCACTCCAGAAGATGACCCATCACTAAATGATAATGCTGCTGGATCATCCAACTATTCTGCACCTGGTGGTCATAGATTTAGGATTAAGTGTGCACTGACTAAGAAAGCAATTAATGATGACACTGACAAGAACTTCATTGAACTATTACGTCTGAACAATAGTAAGGTAGAGCAGTTAGTTAATAAGACTGCCTATTCAGAACTTGAAAGGACGATGGCACGTCGTACTTTTGAAGAGAGTGGCGACTATGTTATTGATAGTTTTGATGTAACTGCTCGTGAGCATTTAGATGACTTCTTTAATAATGGTGTATATCAACAGGGTACAACATCTAAGGATGGTGTCGCTGCTTCTGATGAATACCTTGCTATGGAAGTTAGTCCAGGTAGAGCATATGTCAGAGGTTATCGCACAGAATTTTTAACACCACAGTATATAAGTGTTCCTAAACCACGTACATTTGAAAGTCGTGAGAATGGTATTATATCTTTTGAATTAGGTCAGTACGTTAGAGTATATGATGTATTTGGTAACCCACATCTTACTGGTGATGGTGTAACAGATGCATATCAGACATTAGAATTACGTGATAACTGGCAGATCGCACCTCCTAATACTACCAACTATACAGATTTTACTGGTAGTGGACAGGGTAAGATCATTGGTAAAGCACGTACTGTACAATTAAAGTTTTATAAGACAGATACACAGTTAGGTACAGACTTCCATAACTTATATCTGTTTGATATTCAGATGTTCACTGCGATGAACTTCAAGTCAGATGTTACTCTAACTGACGGTGATTTCATTCGTGGTCGTACTACTGGATCCAGTGCATATGTCTTCCAGGGTGCTAATACTGGTAGCTACGGTACTAGAGATTATGTCCTACTCTATCAGGTATCTGGTAACTTCATTGAGAATGAAGTTGTAACTAGAGATGGTCGTGTTGTTGGACAGGTTGATGCTGTATTCCCATATGAATTACAGGATACACGTTCAGTAGTTGGTAGAAATGTTGGTAATGCTATTGTATTTGGTGGTAACTTAGCACTTAACGATCCTTATCAGATTGATTGCTATAACATTACTGTTGACCAGACTGGAGGTGTTGCTGCACACATTAAGGGATATGGTTCTAACTTTGGTACTGAACTACGTCCAGGTGAAGTTGTTCGTGTAACTGGTACTGATGTTACTGGTGGAACATCACTTAGAGTACGTGGTATTGATGATACCAACATTAACTTAAGTGCTGCTAATTCTGGTACTGGTGCAACAAATCTAATCTTTGACTATGCAGCACAGAAAGCATTGATTGACACTTCCTTGACTAAAGGTACCATTGCTGATGGTGACTATACTCAAGGTTCAGTCGTAAGATTACGTCCTTACTTATTCAATAAGGACTACCAGAATGGTGAACTGTCTATTGACTTACCTTATCGTTCGATGAGGTCACTAGATGACGAATCATTCTATGTTTACAGATCATTCGTTAACAAGGTTGTAAGTAATGGTGACATTACTATTACACTACCTGAATCAGAAGCATTTGCTGCTCTTGCAAAGGGTGACTTTACTATAACTATTGCTGCTCAATCTGGTTCTTCTTATGTTGTAGGACAAAACCTTGACCTAGACACAGAGAACACAGGAGGAAACCTTACAGTTACCTTTGGTGCTGAACGTCAGTCTATATCCATATCTGGATTGACTAATGTTACTCAGATTCATATGAATGCATTGGTGTCTAAGAACACTGTTGCACGTAAGATTAAGACTGCATCTAAAATGCGTTGCTTGAAAGTTCTTAGAACTGATAAGCAAGATGATGTTCTGAAGTTTGGTCTAACTTATGGTGAGATCTACGGAACACGTATTGAAGATAAAGAGATTTCATTCGGTTTGAATGATGTCTATAAGATTCATGCTGTATATGAATCTGACAATGAATTTGATGCACAGATACCATATGTTGTTCTTGATGAAGCAACGTTCTTCCATACAGGAACCGTTATTATTGGTAGAACATCTGGTGCTAGAGCAAGAGTTATATCTTTTATTAACTCTACACTGAGATTATACAACGTATCATTAAACAATTTACCATTCATTCCTGGTGAGATTATTGATGGATATGATGATCAAGGTGGTAAATTAAATGCATTGATTGATGACGCTGATGGATCAGTTGTTGCTGGTGCAAGAAATATTACCAGTCAGTTTAAACTGGATCCTGCTCAGAACTCACACTATTATGATGTATCAAAACTAATTCGTGAACCAAATACTGCACCACCTACTAGAAGGTTGATGGTTGTATTTGACTACTTCCTACATGAACAAACTGGTGATTACTTCTCAGCACAGTCATACACTGGTATCCCATTTAAAGAAATTCCCAACTATAAGTTAGATGGTAACATTAACTTCTTAGTTGACACAATCGATTTCAGACCTGGTGTTGGTGAACAGGCATCTGGTAATGGAATCGTTACAGATCCATATTATGTAAATTGTAAGTCATTTGATTTTGATTCACGAGAATTCAATACCACTGGTGGTACAGGTGGATCAACAATCTTTGATATTATGCGTGTAGAGACGGACTTCCGTGCTGACTACACTTGGTATCAAGGTCGTATGGATCACCTATATCTTGGTCATAATAATGAACTTATTGTTGCCCAGGGTAAACCAGGAGATGATCTACTACCTCCTGATAAGGTTGAGAATGCCATGTTATTGGCAACAATGGAACTCAAACCATATTGCTATGACCCAGAAAGGGATGTAGTTATTAACCTTGAGCAGATTCGTCGCTTCACCATGAAAGATATTGGTGATCTAGAGCGTCGTCTGGGACAGGTTGAGTTCTATACTTCACTATCATTGCTTGAGGCTGCAGCAGATACCGCCAAAGCATATGACGAAAACGGATTTGACAGATTCAAGAATGGATATGTCGTTGATGACTTCACCGATCATACTGTTGGTGACGTCTTAAGTGAGGACTATAAGTGTTCCTTAGACTTTGCAGAAGGTCTATTACGTCCATCACACTATACAACTAACGTAGCACTGGAGTGGAATGAGTCTTCTTCATCTGGTGTTATTAAGCATGAAGCAAATATAATCACTCTTCAATACAATGAGTCTAAGATTATTGAGCAACCATATGCATCAAGACAGGAGAATGTAAACCCATTTAACGTGTTTACTTTCATTGGTCGTATCGACTTGAATCCTGCATCTGATGATTGGATTGATACTAAGCGTTTACCTGCTAGAGTTGAGAACGTTGAAGGTGACTTCTCTGCTGTTGCTAGAGACCTTAATATTGACCAGAATGGTTTTGCACCTATTCAGTGGCGTTCATGGCAGACTAACTGGACTGGAGAAACACTAACTTCTAGAACTAGAAACCTATCTAGATCTGGTAGATATGGTGTTGGTCGTCAGTTAGGTCGTGCAGGTCACGGTCAGCGTCGTCAAGGTTTATTCTACTTACATGAACGTCGTACGTTCCGTGTTGTTAATAACCAGACACGTCAAGGTATTAGAACTCGTGTTGTTCCACGTATTGATCGTAAGTCTTTAGGTGACTCTATACTGTCACAGACTGCTATTCCATGGATACGTTCTAGAAACGTTGGGTATAAGGTTTCACGTATGAAACCAAACACTCGTTTCTATTCATTCTTTGATAATGTAAATGTTACAAATTATCTGACACCTAAGATTATTGAGTTAGTTAAGAACTCCTCTGCAGACCCAACTACAAACGAAACACCTTTCGTTGTTGGTGAAACTGTAATTGGATCAACTTCTGGGTGTCGTATAAAAGTTGCACTACCTAATGATGGTGGTCAATTCAACCCATACCTAGGTATTCAAACTGCTTTACCTGAGTCTTATGCATCTCAAACTGATATCTTGAATATTGATATCACTGCGATGGCAGAGACCAAGAACCCTAACTTCTATGGAAATATTCAAGTTGGTGAAATTCTTACAGGTCAGACGTCTGGTGCTAAGGCAGTTGTAAAAGATCGTAGAATTATTTCCAACAATGTTGGTGAGATTGCTGGTACGCTATTCATTCCTAATCCAGGAGAAGATTCAAACCCACGCTTTGCGACTGGTACGAGGACTTTCCGTTTCACTACGAATGAAGATAATAGCAAGTTACCTGGTACTGTTGACTCTTCAGCAGAAACCACGTACGAAGCAAGGGGTACATTAAATACTGTCCGTGAAAATGTATTGGCAGTACGTAATGCTGAAATTGTTCGTGATACTGTAAGTCAAGATAGAACTGTTGTTACAACCAGAACTGAAACACGTCAGGTTGGTTGGTATGACCCACTTGCACAATCCTTTATTATGGATGAAGAAGGTGGTATGTTCATTAACTCTGTAGAAATCTTCTTTGCAACTAAGGATAGTAATATTCCTATCTCCATGCAAATAAGAACTATGGAGAATGGTTATCCTACTGCAAGTATTCTACCTTTCTCTGATGTTACTCTCAATCCATTAGATATTGAGACTTCTGAGAATGCTGCTATACCAACGAAGTTCACGTTCCGTGCTCCTGTTTATATCAAACAGTCCACTGAATATTGTTTCGTACTTCTATCTGACTCTAACGAGTATAAGGTATGGATCTCTAGAATGGGTGACGTAGATGTCACTGGTACAAGAACCATATCTGAGCAACCATATGCAGGTGTTCTATTCAAATCACAGAACGCATCTACTTGGACTGCTGACCAGTATGAAGACCTTAAATTTGTAATGTATCGTTGCGACTTTACTCCTACTTCAGGTCAAGCAATGTTTAACAATTGCACCTTAGGTAGAGGTAATGGTGGTGTTCATAATCTTATTGAGAATCCAATTCTCACTTTGAGACCAAAACAAGTACTCTCACTACCTAATGCGTTTACTGGTTCATATACAGTTGGTGCTAGGATTCTTCAGGATCCATCAAATGCACAGGGTACTGTTGTTGAATGGGATACTACTGGTGCTACTCCACTATTAACATTGAGTGATATCGATGGTGTGTTCGCATCTGGTTTCGCACAGAGTGGTGGTGGTTTCTATAACGTATTGAAATCTTCACAAGCAGAAGTGGTAATCACAACTTCTACTATCAATGGTACTGGTATTATCGTAGGTAACACAGTAACCAATGGTGGTGGTGCTGAAGGTGTTATTACATCATGGGAAGTAGGTACAGGTATATTGAAAGCAAACTACCTGAAAGGAACCTTTGCTGACACTGATACATTAACCACAAGTAATGGTACTACTGCAACTATCCAATCCTCTGGTGTTACATATACAGCAGGTGGAGATAGTGTAGAAGGATATCCTACTGCAACTCCTACATATGACTCTTCTGATAAGGAAGTTCTTGTATATCATAAGAATCATGGTATGCACGAGCGTTCCAACAACGTTTCCGTTGAAGGAATCATTTCAGAAATAAGTCCAACATTCTTGACATCAAGTCTTGCTGCTGATGCAACTACTATTGCAGTACAAGACGCATTGTCATTCCATCAAATCATTAATAACCTACCAGTTTCAACTACGAACCCTGGTTATATTAAGATTGATGACGAAATCATTGCTTATAGTTCTATTTCCTCAACAGGTCAGACTATAAGTGTTAACACAAGCGGTCGTGGTGCTAATAATACTACTGCTGTAGCACACGATGCTAACGCTTCTGTTATTTGTTATAACCTTGATGGTATACCTTTGATCGAATTGAACAAAGTACATACCAGCATATCCTGCCCATGGTTG
>MDSZ01255327.1_pt1 | contig 28029 bp, 27 predicted proteins | sample 811201 | NCBI WGS metagenome assembly MDSZ01 (sample SAMN05326647, study PRJNA326480) | marine metagenome | isolation source: seawater | place: Indian Ocean: North | collected 2010 | reverse complement strand
ATTATTATTTTTCCAAAAAAATAAACCCTGATGAAATAAAACTTTTAAAAACCCCTGTGATTAAAAAATGTAAAGCTTATGAATTAAACAACCAGTTAGGATATTTACAACAATGTGTTTTATCAAAAAAAAAAGATCCAAAAAATGTTTTTTTTCTACATGGAAATAGTTTTGTTTTACACTTCATACCTTTATTTAAGAATAATACATTTGTTGAGAAAATGTATTTTATTTTTTCAAATAACATATTTGTTGAAAAAAACTCAAGTTTTTTGAATGATCTCAGTAAAAAGTATCAAAAGTTTAATTACGTGTTGCAAATAAATTCTTTAAACGATTTTAAAAAACTCAAAACTTTCATTGAAAAAAATAAATATATGCCAAATATGAATATAATTATTATGGGTCAGATACCTTACTTGGAAAAAGAAATAAACCCTCTAAAATGTCTAAATTTAAAAATAGAATGTAAATTTTCAAAAGATAAAGATTTAGAGAAAAAAAAAAATACTGACTCAGATATTTTTATTTTAAGGAAAAAAATAAAATCAATTTCAAATACCAACTCAAATATATATTTTTTCGACACTTATGATAAAATTTGCCCAAAGAATTTTTGTTCTACTTTAAAAAATGACGAGTTGATCTATTTCGATCACTCTCATTTGACACCCCAAGGTGCCCTACTTTTATCTAAAGAGTTCGAGATCTTTCTTAAAGGAATTAATTAAATTAAAACCAGATATTTTTTTTTTTATTTGTTATTATTTTGAAATTATTTGGATCACCCAAATAAATTGAATTAGATTTAATGTTTTTATCCAAAACTACAGCATTAAGACCTATGTCACAGTTAGAGTTTATTCTACAATTACCAATTATTTTAGAACCAGGTCTCATTGTTACATATTCCTCAATATTTGGAAAAATATTCTTATTAGCACCCACTGTACAATTCTGATAAGCAACAAAAAAGTTTTTATATTTAGCTTTTCCAAGTACTGTACCAACTGGATGAATAAGATAAAAAATATCTGGCATTTCTACTTCATAAAAAATATCAATTCCGTTTAAAATTTTGTTCAAATAGTAAGCTTTTTCAGCAATCTCAATTTTTTTAGCTTTATAAAGCTCATTCGATAAAAAATAAAGGAAGATAGAATATTTCTCCGAATTAAGATGTAAACTTTTATTATTATTAAAATACTTTGTTTTAATTTTTTCAAAGCAATAAACAGATCTTTCAAATGAAAACTTTATCTCTTTTTTGACTTGATTTTTTTTTATTTTGTTAGAGGTGGGAAAAAAATTGTTAAGTTGTTTTATAACATAACTTTCTAAACTTTGAAGGTTCCTATAAGATTTCATCCAGTTAGCCTTTGAAATGTATTATGTTTTAAAGGGTTTTTAAGCTTAATCTCTTTTCCTTGTTTATAATGACTTTTAATAATTTGAAATACTTTTCTGAAATTTATTAAATAATTTTTGATTATTTTTGAATTGTAGGAGTCGCAAATTGTAATAGTAGTATTTGCAAGATAACCTCTTTTTAACATTTCTTGAGTAAAAAAAGTTGATAATAGTCTGTGGTTTTTCTTAAATACAAAACCAGGCATGGAGTATTGACCAAACACATCGATTGGAACATTTGATTCTTTAGATATATTCAACCAACTACTTCTCACTTCTTTCCCAATTTTTACAAGTTTTTTATTAATCTTATCTTTTTTAAGAATTTCCAAGGTTTTGTTTGCGGCTACAAAACCAATTTTGTCAGTCCACATTGTTGAGCTAATAAATGTATCTTGAGACACGTCCATAATTTTTTTCTTGCCAACAATTGCTGATATTGGGTATCCATTTCCAAGTGATTTTCCGTAAATAACAATGTCAGGATTAACTTTAAAATCTAGATGTATACCACCATAAGTATCGTGAAAACCTGATGTAATTTCATCGAAAATTAATACAATTTTATTTTTGGAAGCAATTTTTCTTATTTCTCGCAAAAAACCTTTTTTTGGTCTTACACCCCTCATGGGTTCCATAATAATCACACCCAAATCTTTTCTGTGTTTTTTAATAATTTTTTTAAAAGACTTTATGTCATTATAAACAAATGGGAAAATTGAATTTTTAAAAGATGTAGATACACCCTTAGTATTCAGTCCCTTTAGTAATTGTTTATCTAAATTATTTTTTTTGGAAATGTTTGCTGCTAGGTACCAATCATGCCAACCGTGATAACCACAAAAAGCAATTTTTTGTTTATTCGAGGCAGCTCTTGCAATTCTTATTGCAACTAAACAAGCTTCTCCGCCAGATTTACAAAATTTAGCCATACCTGCCCATCGATGAATTTTCAAAAGTTTTTTTGCTAATACAAATTCTTCTAATGCATTTAGTGTACACATGCCGCTAGCATCTAATGCTTTTTTAATTTCTTTATTGATTTTTTCATTGGCATAGCCAAGAATACATGAGGTTACACCCATACCTGCAAAATCGTAATATTGTTTGTTATCTAGATCCCAAACCTTACAACCTTTTGCTTTTTTATAATAGTTTGGCCAAACATTTGGCAAAAACAGCTCACTCCTTTTTGATAGCAACTGATTTCCACCCGGTATAACTTTTTTTGCTTGGAGTAAAATTTTTTGTCCGGTATTTACCATACTTACTTAATTTTTTTATACCTCATTATTATTTGAGTTTTAAGAAAATCTACCATATCGTCTATCTCTGATGCCTTCCATTTGTCCAGTATAAAACCGTACGTGTTTAAACCAATAAAAGATCTCTTTTTCAAATAGAAATTTGTTTTACTTATATAAAGATTTCCTGAAAGATAATACATCTTTGAAATGTTTTGTCTATTTTTATCAGGGCTATCATTTGAAATTTTTTTTAGTTTTTTATTTTTAATTTTAAAATTAAAACTAGGATGAGACGTTATATTTTGTGTAACAGTTACTAATGAATCTAAATTATTATTTTTAATCAAAATTTTTAGAGTTTTATCAATATCTTTAGTCTCGGTAAGAGGCGATGTAGGCTCCAACAAAATTAAATAATCAAATTTTTTATTTACCCTTTTTTTATAAAAATTAATTACATGAACAATTGCATCTGAAATTTTTGAAGAGTTTTGAGAAATCTTTTTTGGTCTTAAAAAAGGAGCATTAGCTCCAAGATTAATTGCTTTTTTTTGAATTTTTTTTGAATCTGTTGTCACCACAATTTCATCTATTATTTTAGATTTTTTTGCTGCTTTTATTGGCCAATACAAAAGAGGTTTACCATTAATAATCTTTATATTTTTATTTTTCAAACCCGAACTACCTGATCTTGCTGGTATTATGCATATAATTTTTTTTCCAAGATACATTAATCGTAATTGAGCTTGTTAATTTTTAGTATGGTGTTAAATAACATATTTAATAGCTATTTAAAATGAAAAACAGTAGTATTTTTTGGTGCACATCATGTCTCAACACATCAACAAGACCCAGAATAATTTTTGACAAACAAGGCAAATGTAATGCTTGTCTTTGGTCTGAACAAAAAAAAAAAATAAAATGGAAATCTAGGCTCAAGTTTTTAAAAGATCATTTAAAAAAAAATAAAAATCCAAATTCAAAATATGACTTAATTGTACCTGTAAGTGGAGGTAAAGATGGTTCATATGTTACATATTATTGTAAAGAAAAACTTGGATTAAATGTTTTATGCGTGACAGTTAACCCCCCTTTAAGAAGTGAACTTGGCTACAAAAACTTAGAAAATTTCAAAAAAAATGAAGTTGATTTGTTAGAGATAAATCTTCCTTACCACGCTCATATGAAATTAAACAAATTTGGTTTTGTAAAAAATGGAAGACCACTTTACGGATGGTTAATTGCTATATTCACAGCTGTTATTAATATTGCAAATCAATTTGATATTAATCTTATAATGTATGGTGAAGACGGGGAAGCTGAGTATGGCGGTGTTCAAAAACTTAAATCTAAAGCTTTTTTTGATATTGAATTTATTAAAAAAATATATTTGTCAGATCAATATAACAATTCATTAAAAATCCTAAATTTTAAAGAGTCCCATTGGTGGCGTTTACCCAAAAATTCAAAAACGCAGATGTCTCACTGGTCTTATTTCGAAAACTGGGACTCTTATAGAAATTTTGTAATCTCTAAGAAATTTATGAAATATGAGGAAAATACAAAAAAGAATGTTGGGACATATACTAACTTTGGTCAAAATGATACTTTACTGTATGACCTCCATTGTTATTTGATGTATCTTAAATTTGGTTTTGGACGAGCTACTCAAGATATTGGTATAGATATTCGGAGGGGATCAATGACCAGAGAACAAGGTTTACAACTAGCAAAAATTTATGACAATGAATTTCCAGACTACGCTTTAAATGATTATCTTGATTATTTTGATATCAAAGAGAAAACTTTTTTTCAAATTATAGATAAACACGTGAACAAAAAATTGTTCTTTAAAAAAAAAAACATGTGGGTTCCCAAATTTTTAATTAATTGATGATTGGAATAATCGATACCGGGTCAAAAAATATTGGTTCAATTTTAAATTGTTTAAAACACTTAAAAATTGAAAATAAAATTATAAAAAATATCAATGAAGTGGATAATAAAATTTCTCACATAATTCTTCCTGGAGTAGGAAATTTTCAAAATGTTGTTCAAACACTCTTTTCAAATAATTTTAAAAAAAAAAAATTGATAGAAATTATAAACAAAAAAAAAACTTTAGCAATTTGCGTTGGCATGCAAATACTTTTTAATAAAAGTGAAGAAAGTAATATTTCTGGATTGAATTATTTTACGGGAGAGGTAAAAAGCTTAAAAAATTTAAAATGTAAAGATACCATACCTCATATTGGTTTTAACTCCATTAAAATTTCAAAAAAAATTAATTTGAATTTTTTAAAAAAAAGAGATTTTTATTTTGTTCATAGTTTCGCTTTAAATAAAATTGACTTAGTTAAAACAAACAAAGAATTTATTATTGGAAAAACATCGCACGGAAATGTTGACTTCATATCTTTAATTTTAACAACAAATCTAATAGCAACACAGTTCCATCCAGAAAAATCTGGCAATTCGGGAATAGAATTATTTAAGTACTTTTATGGTAAAAAAAAGAGTTATATTTAAACTCATTTTTAAAGATGATGCCTTTCATTTGAGTAGAAACTTCTCGCTTCAGAGGGCGGGGGACACAAATTGGCTTTTCGATAAAATGAATTTTAAAAAAATTTCAGATCATATCGACGAATTAATAATTTTAAATGCAAGTAAAAATAATTCTATTAATCCATTACCAAATTTTTTTAAAAAGAGTATTGAAGAATTAATGCGAAAAACATTTATCCCACTTACCATAGGTGGCGGTTTAACAAATCTGGGTCAAATTGATGAATGTTTTGAGTTAGGGGCTGACAAAATTATTTTAACATCAGCAGTCAAAACATGTCCTGAACTAATTGATAAGTGTTCTAGGAAATACGGTGCTCAAGCTGTTTCCGTTGGTATAGATTTTAAAAAAATTGATTTAATTAATAAGAATAAGAAATCTTGCTATTTTTCCTATATAAATAATGGAAAAGATAAATTTATGTCATTAAATGAACATATAAAATTAATAAGAAAATTCAAATTTGGAGAGTTGATGATGACTAGTATTGATATGGATGGCACTGGATTTGGTTTCGACAAAGATGTTTTGAAAATTTTTGATAACAAAATAAGATTCCCTATTTTACTTTCAGGTGGCGCAGGCAAGCCTCTGCATTTTGAGGAGTTAATTGGAAATAAAAAAATTTCTGCCCTTGTCACTGGAAATTTATACAATTTTCTTGGAAGTGGCTTACAAACATTAAGAAAAAAAATTGTGGATAAAGGAGTAAATTTAAGAGTTATATGAAGAAAAAAATTCTTGTAACTGGTTCAGAAGGATTCATAGGTTCTCATCTTGTTGAGGCTTTAATTAAGAAAAATCATAACGTGACATGCTTTGTATTATACAATTCTTTTAATAATTTGGGTTGGTTAAGAGATCTATCAAAAATAAAAAAAAAAAACTTTAAGGTAATTTTCGGGGACATAAGAGACTCGGAACAAGTAAGAGATTCATTAAAAAATCAAGATGTAGTAATTAACTTAGCAGCTCTCATTGGAATACCATATTCATATAAATCAGTAAGGTCTTATTTCGAAACAAACGTCATGGGACTTATTAATATTCTTGAAGCATCAAAAAGCTTAAATTTAAAAAAGATTATTCATGTATCTACCAGTGAAGTATTTGGAAACCCAAAATATTTACCAATCGATGAAAAGCATAATTATTATTCCCAATCCCCTTACGCTGCTTCAAAAGCTTCAGCAGATCAACTTGCATTATCTTATTTTAATTCTTTTAACCTACCAATAACAATAATTAGACCATTTAATACATTTGGCCCACGACAATCCTTAAGGGCAGTTATTCCAACTTTAATTACACAATATCTTAATAATAGCAAAACTGTAAAAGTTGGCTCTTTATTTCCTGTGAGAGATCTTACATATATTGATGACACTGTTGATGCTTTTTTAAAAGTTATACATTCAAAGAAGAATTTATCAGGAATGTTTTTTAATTTAGGATCAGGTTATGGTATCTCCGTTGGAGAACTCAATTCTAAAATTTCTAAGATTCTAGGTGTAAAAAAAAAAATAATAATAGACAAAAAAAGAATAAGACCAAAAAAAAGTGAGGTCAATATTTTGATTTCTTCAAATAAGAAAATTAAAAAAGTTTTAGATTGGAGATTAAAATATAACAAAAAAAATTTTGATAAAGCATTAATCAAAACAATAAACTGGTTTAAAGACGATAAAAATTTGAAAGAATATAACTCAAAGAAATATATTATATAATATCAATGTTTAACAAGAGGTTTTTTAAGAAATTAGAGGATTCGATTCGAAGAGTATGTAAAAATGAAAAAAAAATAAATCTCCACGAACCTCTATTTTTCAGCGAAGAAAAAAAAAATTTAATTTCTTGTATAAATACTACATTTGTATCTACACAAGGAAATTATGTCGAAATTTTTGAAAAAAAAATATCAAAATTGTGTGGTTCAAAATATGTGTTAGCTACAAATTCAGGTACATCTGCACTTCATATTGCTTATATTGTCTCAGGAATAAAGCCTGAAGAAGAAATTTTAATTCCATCCTTAAATTATATAGCAACGTCAAATGTCGCAAAATATATTGGAGCTGTTCCTCATTTTGTAGAAATTGAGGAAGAAAGCCTTGGAATTGACGTGAAAAAACTTGAGAAATATTTATCACAAAAAACTGTTAGAAAAGGAAAATATTATTATAACAAATATTCAAAAAGAAAAATTTCAGCAATTGTACCTACACATTTGTATGGAAATATGTCAGATATAGAGGGCATTAAAAAGATTTCTAAAAAATATAACTTAATTTTAATTGAGGACGCCGCTGAATCAATTGGTACATATTATAAAGGCAAACATTCAGGCACTTTCGGTAGAATGGGTATTGTAAGCTTTAATGGAAATAAAACAATTACGACTGGAAGTGGGGGAGCAATTATATTTAAAAAAAAATCAGACTTTTTAAAAGGAAAAAAATTAGCAAATATTGGAAAATCTGAAAAAATTTTCAAAACAACTTTTGACTTACTAGGCTACAATTACAAAATTAATAATTTACAGGCCGCTGTAGGCATCGCTCAAATTAAAAAAATCAATCAGATTTTAAGACTAAAAAAAATAGTTAATGCCAAATACAAAAAAGAGTTCTTGAAATATGATAATGTTAAGTTATTTAAGAATATCTCAGAAAAATCATATAATAATTGGATTAATATTTTATTTCTTAAAAATATAAAAAAAATTGAGAAAATAAAGTTAATTAAATATCTCTATAAAAGAAAAATTAAAGTTAGATCTGCCTGGGATTTAATGCACTCAATTGTATATTTTAAGAATTCTCCAAAAATGGATTTAAAAGTCTCAAAAAAAGTTTTTAATGAAATATTAAACCTACCTAGTAGCCCTAAATATGGCTTATAAAAAGAAGATAATATTAGTAGGATCAGGTGGCCATGCCGAGGCATGTATAGACGTTATTGAAAGTGAAAAAAAATTTAAAATTTTAGGTCTTGTTGATATAAAAAAAAATGAATTATTTGATAAGTACAAAGTAATATCAAATCTCAATGATATTCAAAATTTAAAAAAAAAAACGAAATTTGTGCATATAGCGCTTGGTCAAATAAAATCTTCAAAATTAAGAACTGAATTGTTTAAAAGATTTTTAAAAGAGGGTTTTAAATTTCCTACTATTATTTCGCCTACAGCCATAATTTCGAAGTATGCCAAAATTAGTGATGGGACTATTGTTATGCATGGAGCTCACATAGGACCTAATGTGAAGATTGGAAGAAATTGTATAATCAATACTTTCGCGAATATAGAACATGGAAGCATCATTGGAAATTATTGCCACATATCAACTAGAGCAACAATTAATGGAAAAGTAATAGTTGGAGAGGGCTCTTTTGTTGGAAGCAAAAGTGTAATAAGAGAAAATCTAAAAATTTCAAAAAATTCGTTTATAAAAATGGGAAAGATAATTAAATGAATAAAGTTAAGATTATTGCTGAGATAGGTGTTAATCACGATGGAAAATTTGATAAAGCTATAAAACTAATAAATTCAGCTAAGAAAATCGGCGTAGATATTATTAAATTTCAATTTTATAGGACCGAAAATATTTCTATAAAAAATTTAAGGTTGGCTGATTATCAAAAAAAAAATAGTAAATTTAAAAATCAATACGAAATGTTAAAAAGATTAGAACTCTCAAATAAAGAGATTATTAATTTATGCAAATATTCAAAAAAAAAAGGAATCAAGACATGCATATCTTTTTTTAGTCATCAAGACCTGAATATATTAAAAATTTGTAAAGTAGATTATGTTAAAGTTCCATCAGGGGAAATAAATAATACTCTTTTATTAAAAGAAATTTCTAAACTTAAAAAAAAAATTATCATTTCAACTGGAATGTCAAATTTTTCTGAAATAGATAACGCATTGAAAATTATAAGTAGAGGAATAAGTAAAAAAAATATTTCTATTTTACAATGTACAAGCTCGTATCCTGCTCCTTTTGAAGACTTGAACTTAAAGACAATAAATACGATTAAAAAAAAATATAGATTAAAGACGGGATTTTCAGATCATTCTTTAGGAATTGAAGCATCAATTGCTGCCGTAAGTATTGGCGCAGAAATAATTGAAAAACATTTAACAATTAATAAAAAAAGCAGAGGTCCTGATCATAAAGCAAGTTTAGATGTCAATGAATTTAAAAAAATGATTTATGCGATTAGAAATATTGAAAAATCATTAGGAAATAAAAAATATTTAACACCCAGCGAAAAGAAAAACTTTAAGATTGTTAGAAAAAAGATTGTTGCGAATACAAACATTAAAAAAGGCGAATTAATATCAATTGATAAAATAGGTATAAAAAGATCTAATGATTTTAACGCCCTATCAGCTGATAAGGTCGACTTGGTTTTAAATAAGTATTCAAAAAAAAATTATAAAAAAGATGAAGCAATCTAAGAATATTATTTTTTTTTCATCTGGAAGAGCAGATCTTGGAATTTTTATTAAAATTTTGAAAGGTTTAAAAATAGAATCTGCTAAAATATTTTTAATTGTATGTAACACTGATAAAAAAATTTTGATTGATAAAAAAAAATTAAATATAAAAAAAATCAAATTAATTCACATCAATAACAAAATATCAAATCTATCTTCAATTGCTATGAACTATACTAAAGTAATGAATGAAATGAACAGAATAATAAAAAGCATTTCCCCAAAACTTTTTATTATTTTAGGTGACAGAATTGAGTCTTTAGCTGCTGCCAGTTCATCTAATATTCACCAAATACCGATAGTACATTTTCACGGAGGTGAAATTACTTTAAAATCGTATGATGATTATTTTAGACACTCAATTACAAAGTTATCAAATTTACATTTAACGTCACACGAAAGTTATAGAAAAAGGGTTGTACAAATGGGAGAAAGCCCTAAAACAGTATTTAACGTTGGAGCCCCAGGTTTGATTGGAATAAAAAAAGAATTATATAAAAAGGAAGAAATACAAAAAAAACTTAAAATTAAAATTAAAAAAAATTTTTTTGTTATTACATATCATCCTGAAACCTTAAACTTAAAAAATTTTGAATTCAATATCAAAAACCTTTTAGATGGTATAAAACTTTCAATAGACAATGATTCCACATTTCTTTTTACTGCTCCTGGTGCAGATGTTAAATCCTTCATAATTACAAAAAAAATAAAACTCTTTTGTAAAAAAAATGCAAACAGTTTTTATAGAAATTCCTTAGGAAATAAATTATATCACTCTTGTCTAAACATATCATCAGGTGTAATTGGAAACTCCTCAAGTGGAATCATAGAAGCACCGTCTTTTAGGACTTGGATATTAAATATTGGAGAGAGACAGAAAGGAAGATATAAACCAAAATCTGTAAGCTCTATTAAATGTGATTCAAAAATGATTTTCAAAAAAATTAAAATATTCAAAAAATTTAAACCAAAAATTGCAAACAATCCTTTTTATAAAAGGAATTGTATAAATTTGATTAATAAAATTTTAAATAAAAAACTAAATCAAAAACAATTAAATATAAAAGAATTTTATGATTTATAAAAAAATAATAACCGTATCAAAAGATTTAAACAAATTTTTGATTAAAGATCAAAAGAGAATAAAGGATGCAATAATTCAATTAAATAAATATGGAAAAAGAATTTTATTTGTTGTTGATAAAGATAATTCAGCCATGGGTTCTCTTAGTGATGGTGATATAAGAAAGGGCCTATTAAAAGGTTTGCAACTAGGTGATAAGCTAAATTTGGTTGTTAATAAAAAATTTATTTTTATAAAAAATAAAAATTCTCTAAAATCGAAGCTAAAAAATATTAAAAGGGACAATATTACCTTTATACCTGTCTGTGATGTAAAAAAAAAAATTAAAGAAGTTATTGATTTAAGAATAAACACTGAAATAAATGAAAAAAAATTTCCATTCCTAATTCTTGCTGGTGGTAAAGGTGTTAGAATGAGACCTCTGACAAAAAATAAACCAAAACCATTGTTGAAGATTAATAATAAACCAATCCTAGAACATATTATTCTTAATGCAAAAAGACAGGGTTTTGATCAATTCATAATTTCAATTGGGTATCAGGGAAAAAAAATTAAAGATTATTTCAAGGACGGATCAAAACTTGGGGTAACTATAGATTACATATCTGAAAATAAACCTCTTGGAACTGCGGGTTTTTTAGGGATGCTAAGACTTAAGGATAAAAAAATGATTGTGTCCAATGGCGACATTATAAGTAAAATTAATTTTAAAAATCTAATCAATTTTCATGACGAAAATAAGTCATTTGCAACAATGGCAATAAGAAAAAAGTTAAACAATGAGACTTTTGGGGTAGTAGAGACAAAGGGAAAAAAATTTATCAATGTCAAAGAAAAGCCTTTAATTACTTATAACATTAATAGTGGTATATATATTTTGAGCACAAAAGCTATAAAACTTGTAAAAAAAAATAAAAAAATTGAAATGACAGATTTATTTAACTTAATGAGAACATTAAAAAAAAGAGTATATGTATTTCCTGTTTATGAAAATTGGATTGATTTAGCAACAACCGACGATTTGTCTGAGGCAAACAAATTTTTTAAAAAATATAATTATTAAAAAAAGTATTATGAAAAATTCAAATTTTGAATTAAAAAATAAAAAAGTTCTTATCACAGGCTCAACAGGTCATGTAGGAAAATACATCGCATATGTGTTGAGTCAAAATAAGTCCCAACTAATACTAATCGATAAAGAAGAGAAAAAGCTCTTAATGCAAAAAAAAGTGTTATCAAAGTTTAAAAATAAGATTACGACATACAAGTGTGATTTTTTAAAATTAAATGAAAAATTAAATTTGTTTAAAAAGATTAAAAAAGATCATAAATATATTGATACTATTATTAATAATGCTGCTTTTGTTGGTGACAGCAATTTAAATGGCTGGGTAGAAAAATTTGAAAAACAATCGCTTGACACCTGGAGAAAATGTATAGAAGTAAATCTGACCTCAATTTTTGAAGTCTGTAAAGAATTGAAGAGTCTTCTTTTGAAAAGTAAAAATCCAAATATAATAAATATATCATCCATATATGGAGTTCTTGCTCCAAATTTTGATTTATATCAACAATCTGGTACTTATAATCCTGCAGCCTATTCAGTATCTAAAAGTGGATTAATTTATTTGACTAAATGGTTAGCATCTGAAATGTCTCCAAAAATAAGAGTAAATTCTATCTCATTAGGTGGTATCAAAAGATACCAAAAAAAAATATTCATAAAAAAGTACGTAAATTCTACACTCTTGAATAGGATGGGTACTGAAAAAGATATAATTGGTGCAATTATATTTCTTTCGACAAAAATGTCTGAATATATCACTGGGCAAAATTTAATTATTGATGGAGGTAAAAGCATAATTTAGATATGAAAAAGTGTAAAAAATGTTTACTACCTGAAACTTATGAAACAATTGAGTTTGACCAGAATGGTTGCAATATCTGTAACTCAAACACAAATTTAAAAAAAAATATTAATTGGAAAAAAAGGGAAGAAGATCTTAAGAATTTAGTAAATAAATTTAGAGGTAAATACGATTACGACTGTATTGTGCCATACAGTGGAGGAAAAGATAGTACATTTCAACTTTATTATGTTACAAAAATCTTAAATCTTAAACCTTTGGTAATCAGATTTAATCATGGTTTTTTAAGAAAAGTAATAAAAAATAATACTGAAAAAACTTTAAAAAAACTTGGGGTAGATTTTATTGAATTTACTCCAAACTGGAAAATTGTAAAAAAATTAATGCTCGAGTCCTTTGTCAGAAAAACTGATTTTTGTTGGCATTGTCATACTGGCATTTACTCTTATCCAACAAGATTAGCTATTAAGCTAAATATACCTTTAATCATTTGGGGAGAACCTACAGCTGAATTTAACGCATATTATGATTATAACGAATTTGAAACAGAGGACGAAGAAAAGTTTGATAGAGTCCATAATCTTGGTATTTCAGCTGATGATATGTATGGTATGATAAATTCTAAAGAGGACCCGATTGATAAAAGAGACTTAATTCCCTATACATACCCGTCTAAAGAAGAATATCTAAAAAGCAAAATCACATCGATTGAGCTAGGCAATTATGTTGAGTGGGATTACCATAAACAGTTTCAAATAATTAATAAAGAATTAGGATGGGAGAGTGATGAATTAGAAGGGGTACCACCAGAAGCTCATCAATATGGTTCAAAAATAGAGTGCTTTATGCAGGGTACCAGAGATTACATTAAATTTTTGAAAAGAGGTTATAGCAGGATAAGTCAAAACATGGCTTATGAAATTAGAAACAAAAATATTTCAGAGGAAAAAGCAAAGAAGCTTATAAAAGAAGAGGGAAAAAAACCGCACTCTTTAGAAGTATTTTTAGAATATATAGGCCTAAGTGAAGAAGAATTTAAAGATATTATATCTAGTCAAGTCATACCTCCGCATAAGCCCAATTTTGAAAGCAATTTATTTTCAGAAAAAACTCATGATTACGACTCTTGGTATAAGGAAAACAATAAAAAAAAATGATTGGAATTATAGATTATGGCATGGGAAATTTAATGTCACTGTCAAATGCTTTGAAAAAAATTAATGTTGACTTTTCTTTTATTGAAAATGCAAATAATAAAAATAATTTTACTCATTTAATACTTCCTGGCGTTGGAGCCTACCCCTCAGCAATTGACGAAATTAAAAAAAGAAAACTTGATATTTTTTTGAATGAAAAAAGAGAGAAAAATTTACCTATTTTAGGAATTTGTTTGGGTATGCAAGTACTTTCAAATCTAGGAACAGAAAATGAGCAAAGTACAAATGGATTAGATTTTATACCTGGAACTGTAGAAAACATCTCTAAAATAAATGCGCTGAATAAATGTCATGTAGGATGGAATAATATAAAGTTTAAAGAAAATTTAAAAATATTTGAAAGTATCAATGAAAATTCTCATTTTTATTTTGACCATAGTTATTATTTTAAAGTAGCAAATGATAAAAACATTTTGTGCACGTCTAATTATATGGATAGTTTTGCATCGGGAGTAATCGAAAAAAATGTTATAGGTTTTCAGTTCCACCCTGAAAAAAGTCACGATAAAGGTCTTCAAATTTTAAAGAATTTTCACAAAAATTTTTATGCTTAAAAAGAGAGTAATTCCAACACTATTACTAAAAAATAAAAGAATGGTTAAAGGAAAAAAATTTTCTAATTACAGAGATGTGGGAGACCCAATTTCTGCAGTAAAAATATATAATAACCAACATGCTGATGAGTTAATGTTTATTGACATTAATGAAGAAAAAGATTTCAAATTTTTATTAAGTACTCTAGAGAAAGTCTCAAAAAATTGTTTTATTCCCCTATGTGCAGGTGGTGGTATTTCAAGTATTGATCAGGTTAAAGATCTGTTAAGAGCAGGTGCAGACAAAGTTTTAATCACCACAAATAGTTATAAAAAAAAAAATTTTATTTCTGAACTTGCAAAAAAATTTGGTAATCAATGTATTGTAGTTGGTGTCGATTTAAAAATTGGGGAAGATAAAAAATATTATCTTTCCTGCCAATCTGGAAAAGAAATTATAACTGAATACACTATATCTGATTATATTAAACATATCGAAAAAGAAGGTGCAGGGGAAATTTTGGTAAATTTTGTAGATAATGATGGAATGATGAAAGGTCTGCCTACAAAAATGATCCAAAAATTAACAAACTTAACTAAAGTTCCAATAATAGTCCTTGGGGGGATAGGAAACTTTCAACATGTAGTAGAAGTATTTAATAGCACCACAGTTTCTGCAGTTGCTTGCTCAAGTATATTTCATTTTGGATCAAATGATCCCATACGACTAAAATCTTACTTAAAAAACAACGGTATACAACAAAGAAGTTTAAAATGATTGGAACAGAAAATCATCTTGGCAAAATTTGGAAAATTCTTGAAAAAAAAGAAAAGTTATTTATTTCAATTTTACTTATTTTATCAATTTTATGTTCATTCCTAGAATTTCTAAGCATCTCTTCTATTATACCTCTTTTGAATGAGCTGGTTGGCGGTTTGAAAGAAAACTTAGTCATAAAAAATTTTGATCTTTTTTTTGAGGAAAAGAAATTTGAAGATAATAATAAATTTAGAATCTTAATAATATTTATAATTTTCATTTTTCTTATAAAAAATTTATTTTTTATTGTTAATACTTATTTATCAAACTATTTTGCTTTTCAATTAAGATATAGATTACTCAACAAGCTATATACAAAGTACTTAAAAAAAAGTTATGAATTTTTCCTTAATAAAAATTCAAACGAATTGATAAGAAATAGAGATACGGCAAGTGCTGTTGGATACGCAGCATTAATATATTTGCAAATTATCAATAATATTTTTCTTGCAATGACATTAATTTTCGCTTTTTTCTTGTTCATAAACTATCAACTACTAAATATACTAATTTTATTTGTTACTTTTTTAGTTATTTATTATTTTTTTTTTAAAAATAAGATAAAAAATTTATCAGTTAAAGAGCAAAAAAATGCTTTTTATGAAATTAAAAACTTTCAACAAACTTTTAAGGGAATTAAAGAAATACTTACAAATAGAAAAATAAGTAAGTTTATTAATAGTTATAACGATGTTACAAAAAAACAAAAGTATATGAATATAACACTTTCTACAGTACCTGAGATTTCAAGGTATTTTATAGAATTTTTAACTGTTAGTGTTTTGTGTGGCGCAATATTTTTTTTAAGTTTTAATAATGATCTATCAAATCTCTTAGGTACATTGTCAATTATATTTGTAATTTCCTTAAGATTATTCCCAATTTTCAATAAAATTTTGCAATTATTTCAAAAATTAAACGTGATCTATGGAAAATTGAATATCTTTTTTAACGAATATAAATCTAATAAAGAGTTAGGAGATAAAAGAAAAAAAATCTTAATTAAAAAATTTAATAAAATTGAGTTAAAAAATGTAGATTTTAGATACAAAAAAAAATCTACAAAAAACATAATTAAGAAGTGCAATCTTACTATAAGAAAAAACCAAATTCTGGGTATCTCAGGTAAATCAGGAAAAGGAAAAACTACGCTTGTTGATATTGTTTTGGGGTTATTGAAAATTGATAAAGGTGAAATCTTAATTGATGGTAAAAAAAGAGAAAATTATATTTTGAGATGCAATTATATTTCACAATTTGATTATTTATTTGATGACACAATTTTAAATAATATTGGTATTTTTTCTTCAACAAAAAAAGTTAATCAACATAAAATATGGAAACTTCTGTCTATTGTAGAATTAGACAAACACATAAAACAATTACCAGAAAAATTAAATACCGTTGTAGGTGAATATGGAAAAAACTTTTCTGGTGGTCAAATGCAAAGAATATCATTAATTAGGTCAATGTATGAAGATTCAAACCTTATAGTTTTTGATGAGCCAACTAATATGCTTGATAAAAAATTAGCTCTTCTGATTTTTAAAAAAATAATAAATCTTTTAAAAAAGAGAAAGACTGTTGTGATTATATCGCATGATAAAAGTATTCTTAAATTTTGCGATAAGATAGTAAAACTTTGAAACTTAAAAACCTGTGAAATTATATATTTTATATGAAAAGGTAAATATTGAGTTAGCTGGAAAAATTTTATTATCAAAGTTTATCATAAATAATTCTCGCAACATTAAAGAAGTTGTTTTAGGACATTATCGTCAGCTTTTAGCTGAAATTTTAATTACGGACAATCCCTCAAGTACAATAGTATTATTTAAAGACATCTATAAAACCTCAGAGTCTTTAATTGATATTTTAAATTTAAGAGGAATTAAATATTTTGCTTATCATGAGGAGGAACATAGATTATTTAATTTTCATAAAACAGAGGAATTTTATAAAGATTTAATTAATCCAGAATATATAAAAAAAATTGGTAGCTTTCTTTCTCTTAGCGAGAGAACCAAAGAATTTTTTTACAATCATCATAAAAAAATTCCAAATTTAAAAATTTCAATTGTTGGAAATCCAAAATATGATTATATCAAATTATTAAGGGAAAATTATAAAAAGAATAAAAAAAAGGACAATAATTACAATCTCTTTGCTCTCACTGAAAGTTTTTTCAAGTGCTATAAATTTTACCACTATGTAAAAAAAAATAATTTAAATTTAAATGACTTAGATAAAATAAACTTTGCTCAATATAATTTGAAGGAGATGTATTGTCAGTATGTTTATACAAAAGAAAAACTCAAATTTTTTATTAAAATGGCAAAAAATAATCCCTCAGAAATGTTCTTATTGAGACCGCACCCAAGTGAAAAAGAAAATTTAGAAAGACTAAAAAAATTATTTAAAAAATTGAAAAATGTGGAAGTAAATCTCGATGGCGATTTATATAATTGTATATTAAATTCAAAACTAGTCATTTCTGGTCCGTCATCATCAATTATTGATAGCTTAATTTTAGAAAAACCCTTTTTAATATTTTATGATCCAAAAAATCACTGCCATTTTCACTCGTATGGAGTACATCCAACGACTAAATTTGAAGAAAAGTTTATAAATTTTAATCAAAATATAATTGATATATCTAATCTAAAAGTGAATATAGGTGAAAAAGAAAATAAACTGATCTTAGATTATACGAATTATGAAATTAATTCTTATGAGAAAATCTTCAAAATTATTGAAAATTCTACTTTAAAAAAAATTAAATATAACACTTTAAAAGAAAATATTTTTAAGATTTTCTTTAAGCCTGCCATAAATCAGATTATTCAAATTAGAAATAGAGGAATTTTTGGTATTAGAGCGTATAAAATATTCAAAGAAAAAACTATTTTTAAAATTTTAAAGTATTCTCCATACATTTTTTTTAGATCAAATTCATCTAAAAACTTTTTTTTTAGACATATTTTAAAACTAATTGTTGGAACTTCTGAAAATAAAATACCTGATGAAATTTTTCATTCCGGGGAATTAGAAAAAATTGATACAAAAATATATAATTTGATAAACGATGTGATAAATAAAAATTCGGATTTTCAAGATACGTCTCATTCATATTTAGATCAAGATCAAAAAAAAATCTTTTTTTCAAATACTAATTAAAAAAATTTGAAATAAAGCTTTTTATAAAATTTCCGTGATAATTTATTTTAAATGTCTTTTTTGGACCGTAATATTTTAAGTTGAAATTTACAAGCCTTCTACAATGATTTGTTTTTTCTCTTATCGAAACACTGTGAAGAGAATCAATTGAATTAAGAAAAAAAACAACTTTATTTTTTGTATACTCAACTTTCTTATTTTGCTTAACATTATGAACCTCTCTGACCTCTGCTTTAGGAACAAATGAAACTCTACCTTTTTTTTCATTAATTATGAAATCTCCACCTTTTGATACATCATCTTTTTTTTTTAAATAGAAAAGACCAGCTATAATAGTATTCGGCTTATCTAAGTGTGGACCTCTATTATAGGTATTTTCCTGAAAAACTGGAGTATTTATACCTGGTTGACACAACAATTTTAAATCATTGTTTGAAAAACTTTTTAACTCATCAACTAGATTTGGATAAAATTTTTTGATATCGTCAATAAATATATCAATAAGCTTCTGGTAGAATTCAACTGAAGTATGATAATTTAAAAAATTTTCCCAGGTAGGGGTATTAAAATTCAATTTTTTAAAATCAGAATCGCTAAATTGCAATCTTACATTATTTTTCTTAAAATCATTAAGTTTCGAAAAGTAATTTTCAAATGACTTATATTCCTCATTCAAAACATTATAAACTTCTTCACTTATTGGAGAGTCTATTATTACGTGTGGATAGGGGGTTTTAAAGTAGTTTTCACTTTTTTTAAAATTAGAGAGAATGTCTATCATTTAAATACTTACCTTATAATAATCATTTAAAATAACTAATGATAATATTGGCGCTATACTTCTATCTAATAAAGATATTTCATTTTTTATCAAGCAATTTTTAATTAATTTCCAATCAATAAAATCAGAATTTTTTAACGGCATTATATCGATAATTTGTTTTTTTAACTCAGGATCATTAATCCATTCTCTGGGACATCTCCAACCAAATTTTTTTTTTTCATTTATAATATATTCAGGTAACTTATCTTTGTAGATGGATCTTATTTGACTTTTGTTAATTTTTGATTTGAAGTTAGAATTATCAATTTCATCTAAAATTTTTGTCCTTAAATCGTGGTCACAAAATGGACTTCTTATTTCCAAAGACTCCCTCATTGATAACTTATCTGCTCTAATCAGAACTTCACTCGATAACCAGTTATGTTGATCAAGTATTAATTTCATAATATTCCAATTATTTTTATGATTTTCAAAAAAAGAATTCTTAAAATAATTGTCAAAGTTCATTTTTGAAAGTTCTATTATTTCTCTTTTAATTTTTGAGCTTAAATTAAAGAAAAATTTGTTATTTCTCTCTAAAGAGTCATACCTTGAATAATTTTCGTAATAATTATTTATTTCAGGCCATTTAATAAATTTCGAGAAAAGTTTGTTACTATATATCAACTCTCTCATTCTACCTTTTCTATACCATGGATATCCTACAAATATTTCATCTCCTCCATCACCAGTTAATATTGATCTAAAACCCAACTTGCTTTGATTTATATAGTTTAGATAGTATCCAGGATTCCCAATATTCCTATTTGGTTCTTCAATTAAAGAAAATGAATCGTAAAATTTATTTATATAATCTTTTTTCGTTATATTGGTTTTAATGATTTTAAGCCCATAATAATTAGAAACTTTGCAAGCAATATCATAGTCGTGGTTGTATTCCTTTGGAGCACCCTCAAAAAAGGTACAAAATAAATCTATGTTAGGTTTATATTTTGTTGCATGATAAAGAATAATATTTGAATCTAAGCCGCCACTAATATTCAGTCCAATTTTTTTTTTTGAAAGTAAATGATTTTTAATTGTCTGATCAATTGACTCAAAAATATTCGCTCCATCAAAATTATTTTTTTTTTGCGTGAACTGTTTTTTTATAATTTTTTTTTCACTTATTTTGTAAGTGATTATCTCACCAGGAAGAAGTTTTTTTACATTTGAAAACAAAGTGTTTTCATTTGGATTATAACCAATTTTACAAGCCTCAAAAACTGAGCGGTAGTCGATGTTTTTATCAAAAAATTTGCTGTTTAGCATCGCCTGAATTTCAGATGATATTATAAAATTCTCGTTTTTTTTAAAATAATAAAGGTTCTTTTGACCAGATTTATCTCTATAAGCATAGACTGTTTCAGTTTTTTTTTCGTAAACTATAATTGCATACATACCCTTAATATATTCAATAAATTTAAGTCCAATTTTATTTATTAATTTAGAAAGAATTTCAGTATCAGATTCTGATTTTAAATTTATTTCAAACTTTGTTTTTAAATATTCAGTGTTATAAATTTCTCCATTAAATGCTAATATGTATTTATCATTTGCGGTTGTAACCGGTTGAATTGACAAATCGATATTTTCACGGATAGAAAGTAAATTATGTCCAATAACAGAATTGGGAAGATCAATTTGATTACTATAATCTGGTCCTCTATGCTTCATAGAAAACTTCATTTTATCATTATTTATTTCACAATTTTTTGTATAAAAATATATTCCACACATAATTGATTTATTTTTTTAAACTTGCAATAATTTCAATTCTAAATCCTATTTTTGTTTTAGTATAACTAAATAGATTATAATTCTTTTTTAAAATTTTGATTAGGAAAAATAACCTTTTAAAAAACTGGTACTGTCTTAAAAAACTAGAGGGTCTCTCTATTTCAAAAGCAATTTGTTTAGGAAAAATTTTATTTTGGATTATAGAAGTTATAACTTTATCTGCAACACCCTCAATATCTAACTTTAAAATATCAATATGATTTAAATTATACGTTTTCATTATTTTTTCTATTGTAACAGTCTCGATTAATTCAAAATTATTACTGTTGTACAAATTATCTATTGATAAATTTAAGTTTTTTTTATCAAATGGATGATAGATTTTTGTTTGTTCAGCTTTATGGTAAAGTGCTGATTTTATAAAAACAACCTTATTTGAAACAATTTCCTCAATAATTTTTTTAGATTCATCTGTTGGATCAATACATATCATCTTATTTACTTTTAAATTTTCAAGAATTTTTTTCTCAAAACTAATATCATTAGCAATACCAGCCGATATTATATTGCTGCCATCATTTAAGAGATTTTTTTTCAGATAATAGTTTGAAAATCTTAAAAAATTAGTTAAGTCAATTTTTTTAAAAAAAATTTTTTCAACAACAAGCAAGTAAATTCGAAAAAAAGATAAAAAAAAAAGGGAAAAATTTGTCTTTTTTTCAACTCTTTTAATTAGTCTGTTATATTTGTAAAAAAATAAATTAATCATAATTAAATTTCAGTTCTTAATTTATGAAAAATTTTTCCAAATACTCTATATTTTTCAAAATCTATATTATTTTCATATTCATTTTTTTTAGTTTTAAAAAGGAAATTTTTGTACATGTCATTTAAATAAATTTCTGTTAAATTAAAATTTTTAAGTTTAATTATATTACAAAACTTGTTCCAAATAGATTGTTTTAAAACAATTTTTTTATTATCAGCAAGAATAATAGGTGAATAATTTTTTTCACAATTTAAATTAATTTCGATTTCAACATTTACTCTTGAATTGGACAAATAAACTTTCAAATAATCTGCATTTAGATCGTGAATATTGGTTTCAAATTTATTTAAAGAAATATAGCCACCAGCGATTTTTTTGGCTACATCGTACCAATGTGGAAACTGTCTAAAAACCACAGATTTATCCTTAGTTTTGATATTTTTGAAATTAAAAAAATCACTACTTACTCTTTTTTTTTTTATAAGTATTCTTGCTTTTCTTTTTATCATGATCTTCGCTATTTGATTAGAAAATAAAAATTGACTAACTTCAAAAATTTTAAGATGTTTATTTTTTATAAGATTAGAAAGCTCTCTTAACTGGTTAGAGTCTTCCACCATAGGTTTTTCAACAATGAATATCTTAATTTGATTTGATAAAATTTTAATCAAATTAAAATGACTCTCACTTGAGTTTGTTATCAAGCAAATATTGCAATCGTCAATATTTTCCTTATTTAAATTCTCAAGTAGGGTTAATTTAAATTTTAAAGCTAACTCTTTTGCTTTAAAAGTATGTTTCGAAAAAATTTTTTTAAGTCTGACTTTATCAAAATGCTTAAGAACTTTTAAGTGAGAATTAGTAATAGGTCCCGATCCACATATCAAAAAATTAAATCCATTTAACATTATTATTTATAACCTGTTTTACAAATTCCTTTTTTCCGATCGTGCTTAATCCACTATAAAAATTTGACTTTCTTTTATTCCAAACCGCTCGAGTACAAGAATTGCATATCATTTTATTTTTTTCCTCAGAAAAATTTTTGTTATATATTAATTTATGCTCTTCAAAAAGTTTACCATTCCAAATTTTCTCAATTCCTTCCTCAAATACGTTCCCAAATATCTTTCTACCATCTGCATCATCATCACATAAAACTACGTCTCCATTTACCATCACCTCCATTCTTCTTAGAAGTTTATTTTTAAAAAGACTACATTCAATAATGTAATCATTTTCTTTTTGTTTTTTTCTGTCACCATAAATTCTATTATGTCTCCAGTTTTTTTTTCTATAGGATTTTATACCAATATTGGAAAACATCTTTTCTAATTCTTTAAATTCACTTTCTTCTTGGTCATTGCACTCTACCTCAGATAAACCAACTCTAATTAATCGTGAAACTTCCGGAAAATTTTTACTAACTTTTTCGAGTCTTTTAAAAGTTATATCTAAGTTTACATTCATATATTTTTTAATTTTTTCTGCGGTAGATCCAATCACCGAAATATTAATATTGTTATCAATATTACTTAAATTTTTATTAAGTAATTCCGAGTTCGCTTCATTGAATGAAACTCCGTTTGTAGTTATTCTAACATTAAAATTTTTGTTCTTTGCAATTTCAAAAATTAAATCAAGATCTTTACAGATAAGTGGATCTGAGTACCTAAAAGGATTTACAAAGGCATTACCCTTATATTTATTTTTTAAAAGTAGGTCTCCAAATTGTTCAAGAAGCATTTTAATATATTCCCTAGACATTTTCTTTCCTCTATACTCTTTAGACTCCTGCAAAAAAGTATATGGACAGGAAAAACAAAGAGCATTACACAATTGAATTGGTTCAAATTCAAGTTCCGTTGGGAACTTTAGTCTTGGGTATCCTATTTTTTCTAAAACCATATTACCTTAAATTTTTGTAAAAATTTTGAAAAAAAAATTTAGCAGCCGTTCTTATTTTTTGTTTTTGTCTAATAGTTAAATTTTTCTTTGTTATCATTTTACCTCTCAAACCACCATGCACCTTTATCTTTTTTAAATCTTTAAAAACAGTTTTATTTTTGATATTTAATAATTTAAATATTTTTTTTAAATCATTCTGTAAGCTTTCATACTTAATAATTCCATTTAACTCATTTTTGTTATTTATAGTAAATTTTCTCTTATTTTTGTAAAAAAAATAATTTACTCTCTTATCTAAATAGTCGTCAAAGTTCTTATATTTAATATGTTCTGGTCTCGAAATTTGATCATAAAAGTCACTTATTGCTTGATCATAAGGATCTCTTACAACGGCAAATTTATAGTATTTATTATAAATGTTATCATTAATATATTCCTTAAGCTCTGAAATTTCCATATGCTGATCATATTTATATCTTCTCTTTTTTTTAAAAACTTTATTTTTGGTTCCAGACTTTAAAATTGAAAAAAATTTATTTATGTAAAATCTGAAAAACTGTATCAAGAAATATTCTATCTCAAAAAAAATTGAACCTTTGTAGTTTTGAGGTGGTTTTGCTTTTATAATTCCGCGCAAATCCTCTTCAGTAACTTTCTCAAATCTTCTTAAATTTCCCAGCCAAGTTAATTCACTAACAGGAGTTATTATATCGTTCTTCCCACAAATTTTTGATAGTAAAAGTTCAATGGAAGTACTTGCTGTTTTTTTTGTTTTTAAAAATATAAACTTATACTTATGACATAAAATCATCTTATCAAATATTCCTTTCAATTAATTTTACAACGTAATCATTCGTAATATTTTTTAAACATTCTTTTCTATGTGTTTTACAAATTAGTGAGTAACATGGATAACACCTCAAATCTTTATTTTTTTCTATTAAAATATTATTTTTGTAATAAAAAGCCTCTTCATGTAAAAAGCCAGTATGGATTAAAAAATTTTTTTTATTAAAACAAGACGCGATATGATTAAATAACCCTTCATAAGTGACTAAAAACTCACACTTCGATATTAGAAAGGCCAATTTTCTTAAATCTAAATCTAAATACTTTTCACAATTTTCAAGCTTTGGTTCAGAGGATAATCCAATTTGTATCCAATTAATTTTATTAAAGTAATTAACTATGTATTGCATCCCTTCTAACTTCCACTCTTTATTCTCTGTGAAAGAACTCTTACTCACAGATTGAATTAGTGAAAATTTTTTTGGTAAATTGAACTCTTTAGTTAAATTAATTTTTTCATCTTTGGATAAAAAAAATTCATTATTTAAATTTTTATAATCTAAGTTTAAATTGAAATGTTCTGACATTGCTTCTGCTAAATGTATCTTTTTTTTATGGAAATAAAGGAAATACTTCTTTTTAACTTCGTGATTTTCTCTTATCGCATGTTTGCTGTTAAATTCTAAAATTGTTTCACATGTTAGCATCCTAAGAAAAAACCAAATAAAACTATTTTTTTTAAATTTAAATAATTTGTGAACTTTTGGATTATATAGATAAATTTGATAGTAGTTAGTAAACAATATAACTTTCTTATTAAGTTTACTAATTTCGTTTATCACACCACTCATATAAACGTGATCCCCAATAGCAGATCCTTGTCTGAAAATCACCAAAAAATTCTTTTTTTTTAAAAAATAATTTATTGGTTTTTTTAATGCGACTGTTATAAAAAATTTTATAGAATTTTTTAACATTTTTGATATTAAAGATTTAAATTTTCAACAAACCTGTTTGATAAATATTTTTTACTGATTGCAAGCGCTACTTCCTCTTTTGTTATATATTTTTGAATAAAAGCTTCTTTAAATGTCTGTTCAACAAATTTTAAAACACTTTGATCTGGATGAAGTTTATATTTTTTTTCAAAGATTTTTGAATTATGCTTTCTTCCTAATATTTTATTGATAAAATTTTTTGCATAATCTATTTTTGAAACATAAACTTTAAAATCAACATCCAATCCCTCTTTCCATGGTTGTGTTATACGGTTTGTTGTATGAAGTAAAAATGTGCTATCGCTTATTGTGTCTAAAGAATTAAGACCTTGATCTAAAACTCCAATTTCTGTTTTATCTATAAAATCAAAATTAATTATGTCTTGATAATCTATAATTTTATTAAAAAGATCATGTATGATTTTATCAAAATTCCAAAGGTCAAAATTTTTACAATTTATTAAACATACCTCAGATTTAAATTTGTCTCCAATTTTAGTACACAATAGTTTTTTTTCTTGCTTATTGAGATAACTTTCTAAAATATTTGCTGGGTCTTTTACAGCGAAAACATCAGGATCTATAATTAGGCAGAAGTCATCGTACAATTTAGGTGGCAGAAACCTAAGTAATGTAAATGATTGTAAATCGTCCAAATCGTAAACAATTTTCTTTCCACCACGAAAAAAAGTTTTATTAAAATTGTTTTTCAACTCTTTAACACTATTTAATTTCAAAATTTCAACATTTTTGTATCCATGCTTGATAAAAGAAAAGGAAGAGACTTTTGCTGCAAGTTCTTGCTTAGGGTTTGATTGAATAAATATTTTTAAATCGTATATTGAACTCATTTTAGACAAAATATTATACTTAATTATCACGTCTATTTTATATATAAAAGACAAATATTAATGATACTTGTTAAAATTATTCTAAATTTGATTATTTTAATTTTATCTTACATAAATGTTTATAAATGCAAATTTCTAAATGTAAAAGATTCAAATTATTTTATATTAAAAAAGACATATTCAGATTTTATTGACCCAAGGTCGAAAAAATTTTCTAAATTAAATACTAAAAATTTATCTAAAAGTGTAAATTTTGTACGATCTACTTCTTTTTCTTTGAGCCTTCGCGCATTATTTAAATTAAAAAATATTATTATTATAAATAGTATCCACGATGTAATTTATTTTAAAAATAAAATTTTATTAAAAAAAAAAAAACTGAATCAAAAACAATTCAGTGAACAAATTTGCAATTTGATGAAGTATTTGAATATAGAAAAATTTAGCATGATAGACGATTATAGACTAATGGAATTATTTCTACCTATTTGTAAAAATTTAAATATTTTTTCACAGGGATTTATGCATGGAAGAATTTCAGATGAATTAGAATATCAAAATAATCTTAAAAAATTTAATTTCTCAAGATATTATGTCTGGAATAATTACTTTAAAAAAAAGATTTTGGATATGAACCGAAACTATAAATTTAACCAAGTTAAAATAAAAAATTCTTTAATAAAGTATAAAACTAAAACTTTATCTAAAAAAAATGGATTTATGATTGTTGAGGAAGATGGTATTAACAAATCAATTTATAAAAAAATCATTATATATCTTAAAAAAAACAAAAAATATTGTATTTATTTTAAACATAGACCGAATAATAAAATTGATAAAAAATTTCAACTTTTTTTATCAGATCTAAATGTATTTTCATTACATAAAGACAATGTTTATAAATCTTTTAAAAAGTTAAACATTAAAGTATTATTGGGTTTTAATTCATCTCTTCTAGTAGAATGTAGTTATTACAATATTTTACCAGTCATTTTAATAAATGGAAAAAAATCTGTATCAGACCTCATTAAAGATGGTTTATTTTATCCAATTAGAATTAAAAATGTTTCAAAAATTTTACCAAATTTTCACATACCAAAAAAAGAAATTTTAAAAATAAAGAGGAAGGCATGGAATTAGAAAAAAAGGAGGAAATTAGCAAAACTATCATTTTATGAAATTTTTAATATTTGTTTTTAAGCATAGATTTAGACGAAATTCTTTAAATAACATTATAAATTCAAAAAAAAATAAAGACATCAGGATTATAAATTTGTCTGGACCAATATTAAGCTACATTGGAATGATATTATATTTTATTTTAAGGAATAAAAAATTTACTTTTATTTCTTGTGATGGAGCTTTTTTTCTTAAAAATGAAAAAAATGCAGTTAATTTTTGGATGGGCGGAACATCAAATAAGATACCAGAAAAATATAAGTACTTTAAAAATAATTTTGTTGCAGCGAGTACAATTTTTACAGACGAATCAAAATTACTGACATTTTACCCTACACTTATTGCAAATAACAAAATGAATAAAAATTTCAAATTTGTCTACATCTCTGAAAATAAAAAAATTGAACTTCCGCAGTCATTGTCGATTTGGAAAACGTTTGACAAAAAAATTTTAGAAAGGCTTGATATAATTAACGATAAAGAATTTTGGAACAATATATCAGATACTAACCCTTCAATTTTACAACAAATTTATATCGATAT
>MDSZ01054117.1_pt1 | contig 28035 bp, 21 predicted proteins | sample 811201 | NCBI WGS metagenome assembly MDSZ01 (sample SAMN05326647, study PRJNA326480) | marine metagenome | isolation source: seawater | place: Indian Ocean: North | collected 2010 | reverse complement strand
GCTAGAATTAAGGTCGGGCTGCAAGAAAAACTATACCTTGGAAACCTTAGCGCAAAAAGAGATTGGGGCTTTGCGGGAGATTACGTAAAAGCTATGTGGTTGATGCTACAGCAAGAGGTTGCTGATGACTACGTGATTGCGACTGGTGAGACATATTCAGTGCAAGAGTTCTTAGACAAGGTCTTTAAGATTGCCGAACTCGACATCGAGAAGTACGTTGAGGTAGACGAAAGGTTGTTTCGTCCTCATGAAGTGCCCCTATTACTTGGTGATCCTTCAAAGGCAGTGGATAGACTTGGGTGGAAGCCAAGTGTAAAAATAGACGAATTAGCAGAAATGATGTATAAGGCTGATTTAGAAGAAGCAGAAAAAGAGTTGAGGAACAAAAGAGTATGAAGCTCTTGATTTTAGATGTCGACGGCGTTCTTACAGACGGCAGGAAGTACTATGGCACAGATGGTATCCCGTTTGCCAAGACTTATTGCGATAAGGATTTCACTGCCATAAAGCTCATTCGTGCCGCTGGGGTACCAGTCTGTTTTCTTTCTGGTGATGATAGAGTTAATAAGGCTATGGCTGAAAATAGAAATATAAGATTCTTTAGTGCAAGGGGTAAAGACAAAGCAGACTTCCTGCCTGAGCTAAGCAGAGAATACGGCGTAAGCCCCAGCGAGATGGGATATGTCGGAGACGACCTGTTTGATCTTAGCATAATGGAGAGGGTAGGTTATAAGTTTTGCCCCAGCGACGCATCCAGTTTCATTTTGGATTTGTGCGGTAAAAATAACACTATCGATAGAACCGCAGGCTGTAACGTCATCGCAAAGTTAGTCGATATTTTGCTCGACAGGAATCTGATACAGATGCCGACCATGAAGGCAATTGAGGACCTGGATAAGAATGAGACGTTTTAAGATTGGACTATATGGTAACTTAATTCTTGATAGGACCTTTAGCGTAAGAGAGTACTCTGCAAACCAATCTAATGTTTGTCACCAAAAAAATACATCTCCTGGTGGTATAGCCAATGTTCTTTATGCTGTGACAGATTTAGAGAGCAGTTGTGAGATAAGTGTATCTTCTGCAATCGGTAGTGATGAGACAGGAAACTACATCTCCAGGTGGCTTTCTACCTTCCAAAAGCTAAACCCCTTTGTTGGTCTTGATTTAGATATAGAGAAGCGTCCAGGTCCCACGTCAGAAGCTGTTATAATATCTGAGACAGACAAGGGTATGAGAAGTAGTATAGTTTCATGGGGTGCGTGCACAGAAATAAACACGCTTAAGTGTCATGACAAGGACTGGTGCCACATTTTGTACGCAGATAAATTACCTGACATCGATATCTCTAGCTTGAAAAAGCTTTCACAAAACTCCGTAATATCAATAGACCTATGTTCTTCAAATTTCGGCGAAAAAGTAAGAAGCAAGATAGAAGACATGCTTCCCTATGTTGATGTTGTTTTTGGGTCCTACGAAGAAGGAATGTGTCTAGCAAACAAGAGCTCGATAGATTCTGCGGCGGAAGCGATCTCAAAGCTCAGCAGAGGGTCTGTGGTTTTACACTCACCAGAAGAAAGCACTTACGTGCCCAAGGACCACACTAAGGCCCGAAAATTTAAAAACGTAAAAGTCTTAGACGGACCATTAAATGTTTTGGGCGCAGGAGATATGTTTGCATCTGGTTTTATGGTTTCTTCGTTAAGAGGAAACGACTTAAGTCAAAGCATAGCTTTGGCCCACGAATACGTATATTCAGTTTTAAAGAAAAGGCAGGCGAATGTCAAAGTTTAATTTATTAGTTCCCATGGCTGGCATGGGCTCTCGTTTTGTAAGCGAAGGGTACAAGATTCCAAAACAAATATTGAATGCAGGTGGCGAGCATTTGATAGACATATCACTAGGGTGTGTAGATCTAGAAGACTGCAACATAACTTTTGTAGTTAGAGACGATCACATCTTTAATTTTAAGATTGACGAAATCCTGAGAGATAAATTTGGAGATGATATTAACGTTGTCGTTACAGATGGCTTAACAGATGGTTCTGTCTGCAGCTGCTTGTTAGCAAAAGACTTCATCAATAACGATTTGCCTTTAGTCATACACACGTTAGATGTTCAATTTTTTCCAAAGTTTAATGTAGAAGATGTCCTGAAGACAGGGGATGATGGTCATATACTGACATTTAAGTCAAATTCTAAGAACTACAGTTATGCCGCCCTAGATAAAAAGACAGGTAAGGTAAAGAAGACGGCCGAGAAAAAAGTTATTAGCAGCAATGCATGTGTTGGAATCTATTATTTCAGAACTGGTAAGTTGTTTTGCCAATACGCTGAGAAAATGATTGATCTAGATTTAAGGACCAGGAATGAGTTCTACATATCTCCTCTCTACAATCTTTTAGTTGAAGATCAGCTCGACGTAGGAATATCTCACGTCGACAAGATGCATATTTTTGGGACCCCAAAAGAATATAACTTTTACAGGTTTAATGTCATAAAGAAGTTTGGCGATAAGCCGATAGCGCTTTGCTCAGATCACTCAGGACACTTGGCCAAAGAAAGGTTCAAGTCGTTACTAGAGTCATCTGGAAAGACTTACATAGATTTTGGGACTTACATTAGCAATGATTGTGACTACATACCTTACGTAGAGCAAGCAGCTGCGTCTGTAAATGATAGAACTTGCGATTTTGCTTTTATATTCTGCCGGTCTGGACAAGGGGTGAATATATGTGCTAATAAAATTGAGGGGGTGAGGTCTTCTTTAATATATGATAGGGAGACTCTGGAAACGACGATCAAGCACAACGCCCCTAATTTCTTTGCGTTTCCAGCAAAGCATTATTCTAACATGAACTCTTTAGAGGAAGAAGAAGAGATTAAGAAGATCCTTGAAACACTCTCAAACACTACGTTTGACGGTGGTCGTCACCAGAACAGAGTACAACAGATTATAGATTTAGAGAAATGAAATGAAGATATTCAATATCCAAAACATGGTAAAGGGATGGTTCATAGGAGACTTTGAGCCAAGTGTTTTTAAGAATCCGTTTTTTGAAGTGGCTCACCACAGCCATGAAGCTGGTTATATTTGCGACCGTCATACTCATAAGATTGCTCAAGAGCTAACGTACATAATTTCTGGGAAATTGGTTGCTTCTGGAAAAACATTGTCAGCAGGAGAAATGTTTCTATATGAGCCAAACGATGTAGCAGAAGTAGAGGTCCTTGAAGATGTTGACTTGATTGTTGTAAAGTGGCCATCGGTGCCAAGCGACAAGTATCCGGTAGAGTGAATGATCATAATCGCTCATAGAGCCAACTTACATGGCCCCGACCCAGAGAATGAAAACTCTCCCAGCAAAATCAGGGAAGCAATTAATTTAGGTTATCATGTTGAGGTTGATGTTTGGTACATCAACGGTGACCTTTTTCTCGGTCATGACGATCCCGTACATAAAGTGCAAAGAGAGCTTCTTGAAGATGATAAGGTATGGTGTCACGCAAAAAACATTAAAGCTCTAGAATACCTTGTTGGTAATGGCTTACATTGTTTTTGGCACCAAAGTGATGATTGTACTCTCACAACAAGAGGGTATTTGTGGACATACCCTGGTAGACAAACCACACCTAAGTCAGTATGCGTGATGCCAGAAGAGTTTGATCCACCGCTAGAAGATATGGCTAATTGTGCAGCAGTTTGTACAGACTACCCAGAAAAGTATAAAATGATCTTGAGCGAGGAGATGTAAGAAATGCAAGATAGTTTTGGATTACCAAAGGCTTCTGTGCATGAGTTATTATTGCACCCATGGGCGTACGCATTTTTAGAACACCATTGGGCTTGCATTCATGAGTGGCATAACAAGTACCTACCAACATTGAGGGACTTTCTTGACGGTAAAGAAATAAAAACCATTGTTGATCTGGGAGCCAACACAGGTGCGATAACACAACTGCTATGTAGGTTTTCGCTGGAGGTTTGTAGAAAGTGGCCAGAAAAAGTGCTTGCTGTTGAACCGAATCCAGACAACTGGATATTTTTACAACCCACTCTTCATGCGCTTCGTGACCTTGCTCTGAATGAATCATTTGAATTGATAGCTCCACCGCAGAATATCACAGCGCACATAGGGGGTTTTGCATGCTTTTATTCAGATGAAAAGACAACCTCCCTAAGGTCCTTAGACGGCAATCGTGGTGGTTTATTTGTATCAGAGGTCTCCAACATCAAGAACAAGGAGTGCACAGATTACGCGGACAATATTCCTGTATTTTCGTTCGAGAAAATTTTAGAGCATTCAAATATTTCTGAGGTTGATCTGCTTAAAATAGACATCGAAGGAGCAGAATGGAATGTCATAGAGAACAGTATCGCCATAAAAGAAAAGGTGCAAAATATAGTCATGGAAATCCATGACAAGAGCATAGAGGATGCAGCAGAATTTTTCTCTATTCACTTGCCAATGTTTAAGACCGCCGCCGTCGTTGATGATCAATTTTTTCTGGAGAGGATTACAAGAGTATGAAAGTTGCGTTATGTATGTCTGGACAACCTCGTTTTTTAGAGCGTTGTTTCCCGTCTATTAAAAAGAACGTTATAGACGTTAATTCACCCGATGTGTTTCTGCATACTTGGTCGTACGAAGGTGAATCTGAGCCCTACAAGTACGGAGGAGACGGAGGATGGAAGGATCAAAGGATCGCTTCCACAGACCATGAAAGAGCTATTGAGATGTACCAACCCCTAAGACACCAAGTGGACAACTCTCAAAAATTCTATATGCCGTCAGTTTCTCTGACCAGGGGTCTAGACTTCTATTCTCCCGGTACAGATAAAGAAGCCGAAGAAGCTGGTATGACAAGAGACGACTATGAAAAATTTCTTCTGTCTAACTGTTTGAGTATGTGGTCTTCCATTCATAAATCATTCCAGCTTCTGCATGAGTATACTCTCGAGACAGGTATAGAGTATGATGCTGTGGTTCGGTGTAGATTCGACGTTGAGGTCAATACCCCCTTGCTCATGTCAAGCTTTGACCAAAGGTACATGTATGCTATTGAAATGGGCAAGCAATACGGTCACATTGCTGACTGGATTAATTTTTCTAGTTATGCTAACATGATGGTTTATTCTTCTACGTATCTGCACTACAGAAAAATCTATGACGACATTGAAGCTTCAAATTCACATCCAATTTGTAACGAGATGGCTTTAGCAGTCAACCTTGCTAGAAACGGAGTCCAGTGCGTTAACTTACCGATTAACGCGTCGCTGCCAAGGCTTTAGAATTGTGCTTGTAAAGTTCATCTAACGCGGTTACCATTAAAAATGGACGAGATAAAAGACAGTAGAATCGAGTTAGTACAATTCCCAACACAAAAACCTCATATCTCCTATTCTGAGGTACGGAACTGGAAAGAGTGCCCGTGGAGGCACAAGCTAACTTACATAGATAAAATCGTGAAAGATGAGCCAAGCCCTTATCTTTCATACGGTACTGCGCTTCATGATGGTATAGAGAACTTCTTAAAAACAAAGAAGATGGACATTCCGGTCGTCTTAGATAAGATAACTGAAGAATGGAAAAAGCACGGCTTTGATTCTGATGAGTGGATACAGGCTCAGGCTGACTACAGGGCTGAGCAGGGATGGAGGCCAAAGCCCCACAATTACCTTTCCGACTGGTTAGACTGGGCCAGAAGTTCCCTTGAGGAGTTGCCTGGTTTTTTAGACGAGCAATTTGACGAGTGGTCGGTTGTGTCAGCAGAAGAGCAGTTATACGAATTTATTGACGGATATGACATCTTCTTTAAAGGTTTCATCGACGCATTGTTGAAGGTGAAAATTAAGGGGAAGGAATACTACTACGTTTTGGACTGGAAGACAGCAGGTGACAAAGGGTGGTACGCGTCAAAGAGAAGAGACATACTTACCTGGGCTCAGATAGCTCTATATAAATCTTTCTGGATGAGAAAGAATGGGTTTGATACAAAGCAGGTGAAATGCGGGTTTGTTTTGTTAAAGCGAGGAGCCAAGCCAGGTTCGACATGCGAGTTAGTGAAAGTTTCAGTCGGTCCAAAAGCAGAAGAGAACGCTTTGTCCATAGTAAGAAGTATGGTAAAGTCCGTGCGACGCGGGATCTATCTAAAAAATAGAAATTCCTGTCTGTTTTGCGAGTTCAAGGGTACCCCTCACTGTCCTGGGTAATACAACCTACCAATAAATATACTTCTCTTACACATTTAATATGATTAGCCACATAGGCAAAAGCGTTAAATCTGACGTTGGAGTATAGTTTGATGAAAGAAAAAATGAAGATACTGATGCTGTCTGACCATGCATTGAGCACGTCAGGTGTCGGTTGTCAGTCAAGGTTCCTGTCGATGGGACTGATAGATAAAGGGTCCTGGACAATAAGGCAGTTCGGAGCAGCTTTAAAACACGCAAGCTACGATATCGCGCAACCTCACCCAGACCTAATAATAAAGCCGATCGATGGATTCGGCGATCCCAATATGCTAAGGGTTGCTCTTGCTTCTGAAAAGCCAGACGTTTTATTAATATTTACTGACCCTCGTTTTTTTACTTGGTTATGGGAAATGGAAGATGAGGTGCATCAGATATGCCCCATCGCGTATTGGCACGTTTGGGACAATTACCCGACTCCGCAATTTAACCATTCGTACTATGAATCAACTGACTTGATTAACTGTCACTCCCATTTGACCTACGAGATGGTAAGCGAGAATTTTCCTGAGAGGACCAACTTTATTCCTCATGCGCTACCAGAGCAAGTGTACCATCCGTTAACAGAAGAAAAGATTCGTGAGGCCAAGACGATGATTCTTGGTCGAGAAAATTTGGATAACTTTGTTCTATTTTGGGTTAATAGAAACGCTAAAAGAAAAAGACCGAATGATGTTTTGTGGGCCTGGAAGCTATTTGTTGATAAGCTACCTGAGGAGCAACGGCAGAATGTCACGTTGATTATGCACACCGACCCTCATGATCAAGAAGGCCCTAACCTGGTCCAATCTGCTCATGATATGGGGATAATGGAATATGTCAAGTTCTCATCACAGCGTGTAGATTTTGGTCAGATGAATGTTCTCCACAACATTTCCGACGCTTGTATTAATATCGCTTTTGCTGAAGGTTTCGGCTTGGCGACATTGGAGTCCATGCAGTGCGGAAACCCAATCATTGCTGGAAAGACTGGTGGTCTGACAAGGCAGGTTGTCGATCACAGAGATGGAACCCACAATGGTGTCGCTTTAGACATAGTCAATAAAACAATGGTAGGCTCTCAAGGAGTACCGTACATCTACGAAGATTATGTCAGTGTTGAAGACGCGGCCGAGGCGATCCACAAATTGTGGAGTATGAGTAAAGAAGACAGAAAAGAATTAGGACAAAAAGCAAGAGACTATGTCTTGTCTGAGTTTAAGCTGCAGGACACAATAGACTCGTGGCATGACACTCTGACAAAGCTTGTCGAGGATTGGCGAGCTGGAAAGAGAACAGTTCCAAGATATGAGATATCGGAGTTATAAGGTATGAAGGTTTTAATAAGAGGGCCCCTGTTAAGCGTCACCGGTTACGGCTCACATACGAGACAGGTTTGGAGATGGGCACGCTCAAAAAAGAACTGGGATGTATATGCTAGCGTGGTTCCATGGGGGCAATGCACCTACTACATAGATCCTGCTGCTGAAGATGGTCTCATAGGCGATATCATGTCTAGGACAGCACCTTGTCCTGGAAAGCCTGACTTATCATTACAGGTCCAGCTTCCTGATGAGTGGGAAACAGATTTAGCTTATAAGAACATAGGCATCACCGCAGGGATTGAGGGTGATAGGTGCAACCCTGCTTGGGTGGACGCCGCTAAAAAGATGACACGAGTAATAGTACCCAGTGAATACTCTAAGTTAGCTTTTTTAAACGGTGGTCTGGACCCTTCCCACATAGTGAATGTTCCCGAAGCTATTACATGCGGCCACCTTGTAACAGATGATGTGCTAAATTTGCGAAAGAAGCTTGATGGTCTTTCAACAGATTTCAATTTCTTGGTCTTTGGACAGATTACAAACCCCAAGGCAGACAACGATCGTAAGAACACGTTAAATTGTATCAAGTGGCTTTGCGAGACGTTGAAGAACAATAAGGATGTAGGTATTGTGCTAAAAACAAACATGGGCAGAATGACATGTTTGGATCGGCAAATAACCACGAACAATATCAAGGCTGCAATCCAGCAAGTTAGAGAGGGTATGTACCCCAGAATTCATATCGTTCATGGCTTGATGGACAAAGAAGAGATTGGAGAGATTTTCCGTCACCCCAAAATAAAGGCTCTTGTGGCACCGACAAGAGGGGAAGGATGGGGTCTCCCTATACTGGATGCCGCTGCTAGCGGCTTACCTGTCATAGCGACAGGCTGCACCGGTCATGTGGATTTTATGAAACATGTCAAGTATCTAGACATCAAGTACACATACAGAGATGTGCCACAGCAAAACATAGATGGTAGGATATGGGTACCAGGAGTTAGGTGGGTTGAGCCAGCGCAAGACCACTTTAAGAGCAGAATCAAGAAGTTTGTAAAAGGCTCCAGTCTACCTACTCAGTGGGCCGAAGATGGAAAAGAAAAGATTAGAGAGCTTTTCAAGATAGAAACTGTCATGGAAAAGTACGATGAAGCGTTGGGAGATCTAATTGACTGTTCTTGAGATTATTCTGCTTCTCCTTTGTGCCGCACTAACATGTGCGTGCATTTGGATGGCTAGAGCCCTGTACAACATTGGCATCTTGGTGCTAAGAGTCCAGGATACTCTTGAAGAAAGCTTACAGGTCATGGACGAGAAAGTGGAGTCTATAGATAAGATCTTGGAGATACCGCTTTTCTCTGATAGCCCAGAAATAAAGAAACTTCAAAGAGACATGATCGCATCACGTGACGCAATACTGGATGTTGCCTACGCGCTTTCAGACTCTATGGAAAAAGAACAAGAGAGCTCTGAGATGGAGACACAATGAAAAAAAGAAAGATAATAAGAAGAAAACCTGGCCAAAAGCGGAACATGTATTTCACAAAAGATACACAGGCTTCCATAGAAGAATATCAGCAAGAGCCTGATCGGTCCAAAAGAGAACAGATATACAAAAAAGACATAGCTCCTGCTTTTGAGCAGCTGGCCGAGAGTCTAATCTACGTATACGGCTTTAATTCTCCCTATGAAACTGTTACCAGCATGAAGGTAGACTGCGTTGCTTTCCTGTACGAGACAATTCACAAATGGGATCCTGCTAGAGGTACAAAGGCTTTCTCTTATTTTAACGTTGTTGCCAAGAATTGGCTCATCATAAGGTGTCGAAACGCTAAGAAGAATTATCATCGTCATGTCTCCATGTCTGAAATGAGTAACCTAAGCTCTAGAGATAAAAGCACTATAGCCAATTACCAAGTCATCCCTGGTCCTGACGTTATAATGGAAAGGAAGAACTTCAAGAATGAGCTGGCACAAGTCATAAAAGAATTAGAAGGAAGGGTGAAGAAGCAGAATGAGGTCCTTTGCGTTGAGGCTATCAAAACTGTGTTCGCTAATGTCGATAACCTTGACTTTTTGAACAAGCGTGCTATTTATGTGTACATTAGAGAAATATCCGGGCTGAACTCGAAGCAGCTCTCTGTTGCAATGTCTAAAATAAGAAAACACTATAAGGCAATAATATCAGAGGGCGAATTGATTGATTTCGGGATATTCTAGGAGATGATATGTCTATTGACAAACTAAGCAATGCTCTACAAGACTTCGACAACCTGAAAAAGAAGGTAGAAGACTTCGAGAAAGTTCTCCACAAAATAGAGCACGCCGACGCCAAGAAAAAAATACTCTGGAAAGAAATCTACGAAAACGCCGTGATGGATAGACAGAACGCTCACGTTTTATTTGTGGAAGCGTACACCACCATGAGTCAAGGGACAACAGAGCATGCGACCCTGGGGTCGACTCTCACAAAGTACTTAGAAAGAATGAACAAGGCGAATGATCAGCTTTTAAAGCTCGCCGAGATCATGAGTAAGTCTGAGAGCGAGTTTAATAAGATCGACGCTGACGATTTATTTTCACAAATACAGGATTAGAAGATGGCAAGAGGACCGGGAAAAGACGCAGTATCAGAATCGTTAAATACTAAGTCCTCAGTTGCAGAAACCGTTGCAGCTGCGGACGGCGCAAATCCAAACCAGACTTTACTGAGAGCCGTAGTTGTTGAGGTCTTATACGACCTTGCTGCATTTCCTGATGAAGACATAGAAGAATTTAAGTCTTTGGTGGACGCACCAGAGATGATTGACACAGCTCCTAGAAACTCGATTCTTGCAAGAGTGGTAACGGGTGGAGCTGATAAAAAAGCTGCAGAAGCAAAAGAAAAGCCTACTGAAGAAGAACAAGAGCAAGCCCAGACGAACCAAGAAACCATACCTGAGAAAGAAAAGGTAGGAGAGGTAGGCGTGCTGGCTTATCCATTTTTCCCTCCTCATCTTTGTATGCCTCTCAAACCTGGTGAACAGGTGTGGTTGGTCACTGATTCTTCTGACGTTCCTTCTAAGGTCATGTACTGGATGTGCAGGATTACTGAGCCAGATCACGTTGACGACGTAAACTACACTCACGGTGATAGAAAGCTAGTCCCCTCTACCTCTGATAAAACATCAAAAGAGAAGGTAGATAGAGCGAATGGTAAATCTGAAGACCCTGAGCCTCCGCTTACAGACACAGACGGCGCAGTGCCAGATGATTCCGTCCCCTTCGACTTGAATAAAGACTTACTTGATGATAGATTCTTTGGGTTTCCAAACGGGACAGGTGAGCCTGATGCTTTCACTCTTAAAGACGAAACAGCTTACGAAGATATTGTGAATGTTTCAGGCGCTTTCACTCAGTTTAGAACTCAAGCTGTTCCCAGGTATACTAAGAGACCAGGTGATCTTGTTTTGCAGGGATCTAATAACACGCTGATTTGTCTTGGAGAGGACCGAGGGTGGAAAGTCGACGATGACCCTTCAAAAAGTGAGTTTTCTAACGCCACTGAAGACGAAACTACAATTAAAGAAAGAAAAGAGAAAATTTGGGGGTCTATTGATTTAGTCGCGGGAAGAGGTCGATACGACTGGAGGTTCTTGAAAGAGTCCGTAAAGTCTGATGTAAGTCAAGACCCATTTCCGACTTCTGCTAGAGTTATTAAGACATCTCCCAATCCTGATGTTGGAAGAGAGCAATACGTAGAAGTCAACAAAAATCCACTAGCTTCTGATAACGCTGAGGTCAATAGAAAAGATAACCCAACAGAGGGTGATCCAGATTATTTCAGCGATGCCTCAAGAATAGTCATTGCTCATTCCTCTGATATCGATACCAATTTCAATATATTCACCCCAGGCGAAACGATACCATCTGCAATCGGTGAAGAGTTTGGGCAGCTAGATGTTATTAATAGCGAGGACTTCAATCCTTCGGGTATCGTTCTTAAGACGGATGAAGTTAGAATTGTTGCTAGAAAGTTGGAAGGAGGGGAGCCTGTTGACCGCGCTCCTGAAATTAACGGTTCTATTAGGTTGATCAAGGAGGGTGCACCAGATGAGGATCTAGCAGCCTTGATGTTACTTCCTGATGGTACAATACAAATCAGTGGCTCGAGGATTGTCATCGGCCGTGCTTCAGCAGATGGGGGAGCCGGAGCTGGACCGGGAGAAGGTGGCTCGCAACCGTACGTTAAGTATTCAGATTTGGAGAGTGTGTGGCATAACACTATGGATGCATTGGTCACATTTTGTGACAAAGTCCTTACTCACACGACGCCAGGATACGGAGCTCCTTCGGTACAACTAAACCAGGCTGTCACGGAACTTAAGTCATCAATCGAAGGATCACTTAAGGGTAGCATATCCAGCGTACAGTCAGAGAGAATATTCGGAGAATAGGAGAGAGAAATGCCATTATCAGTTGCGAAACTACCGTTAGAACTTCAGATCGCTGCTGCATTTAGAAAGGTCCGACAAGCCGGTAAGGAAGACGGTGCCGATCCAGATGCGATTATTGATGCGCTAGCATCAGATCTTACAACTGCGATAAATGCTTATGTTACGCAAGCTGTCGTGCAGGTTACGCTGGTCAACACCGCTGTCATTGGTGCTAGCCCAACCGGTCCTGTTGTAGGTACCGGTATCGGTATAGGCAGCGGGATACTACTGTAGCTAAATGTCCACTATTTTCTCTGTCAGGATACTTAGGAGTGGTGGTGGGATTATAATATGTCTGTAACTAGAACATCGAATAGCAAAGTTTATAGCTTTAAATCTGTTGGGAAGACAACAGAGCTTTCAAAAAAGCTTGTCAGAGACGGAAGGGAGTTACCCCCTGTGGGAATAAAAACCCCAGTCTCTCTTTCTGAAACAGGGAAAAGCTTTTTGGAGATGCATGATAACTTTCCGGATCAAGTCCATGATAATCTTCTGAACCTTATTTTGACCAACCATGGAGAAAGATTAGGTTTACCAGATTTCGGAGCAAACTTATCCGAGCTAACGTTCGAGATGCAGGAGGAAGACACCCAAGCGGAAGCTATGAGAAGAGTTAGTAAAGCTGTAAGAAAATACATGCCGTACGTTTCATTAGAGACATTTTCTCCGATCGTAGAAAACTTTGATAACAAAGCTGTCGCAAAAATCGGGATTGTGTTAGGGTACAGGGTTCCTAAGCTACGGACCAATTTAAGACAGATAGAAGTAATATTGTATTCAGCGGGATAAAACATGGCGATAGACGCAAAAAAACAGCTTAAGAATGCAGCTAACAGAAATTATTTAGCAAAGGATTTCCAATCCTTCAGAAATGAATTGTTCTCTCACGCAAAACTATTCTTCTCTGATAAGATACAGGACTTCACTGAACCCGGTCTAGGAGGCCTGCTACTTGACATGGCTTCTTATGTCGGTGACTCTATGTCTTATTATCTAGATCATCAGTTTAATGAGCTAAACTGGTCGACAGCTGTTGAAAACAGGAATATCAAGCGTCATCTTAGAAATGCAGGCGTCAAGGCAAGAGGTGCGAACCCTTCCATAGTGATGGTGAAGCTCTATCTGGAGATACCAGCTGAGACAGTTAACGGCACAACTGCTCCGAAGGCCAACTTGCTACCAGTAGTCCAGGCTCTTACGACATTCGTCTCTAATGACGGCGTCCCTTTTTCATTAATGGATGATGTTGACTTTGCTAAAAAGGACACTGCCGGAAATTACGAGTATGAAGCTGTAGTTGTTGAGACCGACGACAACTCTATTCCTACGTCCTTTGTTGTTATGAGAACAGGTTTGTGTATATCAGGTGTAAGAAAAGAGGAGAAATTTCAAATACCCAATACAAGCGTCCCATTCAGAAAAATAACGCTTCCTGATGAGAATGTGACAACGATAATAAGTGTTAAGGACTCTGAGGGTGATGACTACTACGAAGTAGAAGCCTTGTCACAGGACACGGTGTTCAAGAGAGTGTTAAATGTTACTGAAGACCAGGACGATGTTGAGTACAATTTAGAAGTTGTTCCAGCCCCTCGCAGATTTATAACTGCGTATGATTATGACACTAAGCTGACAAGCATACAGTTTGGTTCTGGTGATGCGACTACTACGGATAATGATTTGTTGCCTGATCCAGCTGATTTAGCACTTCCTCTTTACGGTAAAGCCACTTTTTCTAGATATACTTTAGATCCAAACAAGCTGATGCAGACCCAAACGCTTGGTATTTCTCCAAGGAACACAGTAATAACCGTCTCCTACAGGGCGGGTGGCGGCCTCAGACATAATGTAGGCGCTGATATGATAAGAACTGTGACCAAGTTGTTCTTAAAGTTTCCATCGAGGGCAGGCGCCGCAGAGGCATCAAGGGTCAGAGCGTCTATAGACGTCGCCAACCCGCTCCCCGCAATGGACGGTGATAGAGCTCCTACTTTGGAAGACCTAAGGTCACAAATACCAGCTTCTAGAAATAGCCAATCAAGAATTGTCACGAAGCCAGATCTCATCGCTAGAATCTACACTCTACCAAATGCGTTCGGTAGAGTCTACAGAGTTGGGATCCGACCAAACCCAATAAACTCTTTAGCTTCTCAAATATTCGTTGTTTCTAGAGACAGACAGGGCAAACTAAAGATGTCGTCCGACACCCTTAAGAAGAACCTAAGGATCTACCTGAACGAATTTAGGGCGGTGAGTGATGCCTTCGACATCTTAGATTCGAGAATAATAAATCTAGGGATTAACGTCGATGTAGTTGCTCATCCTGAAGCTAACAAATCGCAGGTAGCTCAAAAGGTCATATCTAACCTCTCTTTCTTACTCGCACTTAAGAATATGCAGATTGATCAACCGCTTGCCACCGCAGACGTCATGAATTCCATTATTAATACTGATGGAGTAATATCGCTTATAGATTTTAAGATAAACTCTATTACTGGTAACATAGAAGAGAGAAAATACAGTGACGTTTCATTTAACGTTGAGGCAAACACAATGCAAAACATGGTCGTCGGCCCACCTGGATCGATTTTTGAATTGAGGTATCCCTCCCAAGACATAGTTGTAACAGTGAGGTAGACGAATGTTTTATATCCTGACAGCAAGTGATGACGCGTATATCACAAACAAGATAATCTCAAACAAGTTTAGAGCAACAGATGCCAACACCGGTCAAGCCGGAACACTGGACCTATTCAGGTTGTTTGACGAGTCCAGCTTTGTATCCTCTGGAGTCAGGCTGACGTCGTCTGTGGAGGAGTTAAGCAGGCTTCTTGTGAAGTTTGATTACTCGAATGTGATCCCACTCACTTCTGAAAGTCTGGATTTAAACCATTCCTCTTTTAAGGCAACACTAAAACTTTCAGAAGTAAAGACAGGCGCACCAGTCCCAAGAAACTTTAACGTAGTTTCATATCCTTTAGCTGTGAAATTTTCAGAAGGTTCAGGAAGAAATGTCACATCGTTTTCAGACGTTGATGCCGTTAACTTCGTTACTGCGTCTTATGAACAGGGAAGTGCTGTAGTCTGGAATGTAAGTGGTTCAGGCAAGCCCGGGGATCTTTCGCAATCTGGTGTAGACTATTTTATAAGCGGGACTATCGATGGTAGCGTTCTTGATTTTGGGTCATCACAATACTTTGACTCAGGGGTTGGAGATATTTCGCTTGATGTTACGACTGCGTTTTCCTCGTCATTAGCTAACAACCTCGTTAATAATGGGTTTAGGATTTCTTTTAGCGGATCAGATGAGACAGACTCAAAAACTAGATTTGTCAAGAGGTTTGTGTCTAGACACTCTCAAAACAAGCTTCTAGTTCCACAGCTCTTACTAACATGGGATGACTCTCTCCAGGATCGTCATTTGGACTTACAGTTCAATGTCTCTTCGTCTCTGTTTTTAACGAACACTGTTTCTGGAAAAAGGCAAAATTTGGTAACAGACTCTTCGCTAACTGAGGCCACCGGTGAAGACTGTATCACACTTAGACTGATATCAGGGTCAGGTAAGAAGACCGAAACAACTTTTACGGTAAATGCCTCGCAGCACGTCGCGTCAACCACTGGTGACGGGATGACAGGGGTCTATTCCGGAACATTTAATCTTACTGAGTTCAATACAACTTTCTTTGGTAATACTCCCAAGACCAATGACGAGATTGAGTTGATGGAAATATGGTCAACGAACGATCTTTCCGTAGGCTTCTATACGGGCTCTGTAACAATAAGGAAACCAACAAGGTCCGCCTCAGGTTTTTCTAATAGAAGATTAAACGTGTCAGCAGTTAATTCTCTTCCTGAATATAAAGAAGGGTCAAAGGTTACTGTGAGAATATTCATGGAAGACCTTGATCAGACCAGGAAAGAGAAAGCCTACAAGTTGCCTACAAGAAGACAAAGCTTGGTTGTAGATGAAGCGTATTATAGGCTTGTTGATAAAGATACAGGGACAGTCATTGTTCCATTTGATAAAGAGACGAAATCGACAAGGTTGTCAAAAGATTCAGAGGGAATGTACATATCTTTCCTAACGTCGGGATTAGCTAAGGGTCGCCTCTACACTTTGGATCTGTTACTTAACGATCAAGGAATAGAGAGACTAATACACTTAAATGATGTGTCTTTTATGGTGGTATAGATGTCAAGAAAGAAAAGAGTCTTTGAGAACCAGAAGCTTTTCGCTCCTAGCGTAGTAAGAAGATATACAAATTCATCTGGTAAATTAAGGAATCAGACGCTTCAAAGCATGTCGGGATCAGACACTGTCGACACCAGCCTAACGGGATCCTTTAAAATGGATCCTCCTGGTGCTCCACTTAAGTCTACCCAGCAGTTGCCTCTTGATTTTGGACGCTTTGAGAACCACACATTCTTTACTTCTGCTGTGACAAACGTTAACTTGTCCTATGAAAAGATTATCAATAACTTCCCCTTTGACGGTACTAAGAAAGAATATGACGATTGGCTGTCTGATCTTACAGGTTTTGAAAAGCACGTTCTAGACAGGTACCCGAAGTACACAGGTTATCTTACGCTGTTCGGTACAGGAGAAAGCGTAGAAGTTGTAGACAGGGCGGGTGTAACTTTTCCATCCATATCTAAAAAGAATAACGCTGAAACGATATTAAATCCAAAGAGTTCTCCGTTCTTTGTTGAGTTAGACGTAGCAGTGCCAGAGCAAGCTTCTAATAGGCAGTTCTTATTTCACCACGTCTCAGATTTTGGAGTCGGCTACGCGGCCTACCTTGACAACACAACTTCAACGACTGATGTCCCCATAAACTTTTCTGTGATGAGCGGCTCTGATCACGTCACCGTGTCTGCCATCGTGGAAAAAGGTAAGGGCAAGTTCAACCACTACAGCTTCTATTACGATACAGCGGCAGACATAAGAAGAGCATATATTCTGTCAGGAAGTGAAGTTTTAGCTAGCTCACCAAGGTTTTCTTTTGGTTCAATTGATACGTCTGGATGTTCTTTCCTTGTCGGCACCGGCTCTGAAATAAACGTAGGAACTACAACATTCACCCCAACACAGACTTTTTCTGGGTCTTTAAACAACGTAAGGCTTTTCCACAAGGTACGTTCTCAATCTGAAATAGAACACTATATCAAGAGAAATGTTTTTCCTGATGACAGTAATAAGCTGGTCTTGAATCTGAGGTTTAACGAAGCAACGGGCTCATATCAAAACTCTGATGTTGTTCTTGATCATTCCGGTCAGAGTTTACATTCTAAGATATCGCAGTATTCAGATCAGGTAAGAAGCGAGAAACCCTATACACCGCTAACTCAATTTGAGAGCTCCTTATTTCACCCTACATTGTTTCCGAGTCACCCCGACGTTCTTTCTCTCAACAATGAACTCTTGTCTTCTGCCTCTATTTACGATGAGAATAACCCGAACTTGATCACCAAGCTGATACCTGCTCATTATCTAGAGATAGCAAAAGCTTCTGGGTATAACTCATATGAGACTGCAAATCCGGACCTCGTAGTCGGAGTAAAGGCGAATGCAGACAAATACGCAGTCCCAGGTGCTGCTGACATAAGTCAACCTCAGATAATATCCGCGCTCTTGTTTATGTGGGGGCGGATGTTTGACGAACTAAAGATGATGATAGACCATGTCTCTGAGTTGGTCCACGTAGACTATGATGGAGCAGATGAGATAGGTATAGCTGATCAGCTTTTACCGTTCCTGTCAGAATATTACGGATTTAATCTGCCAAACATGTTTCGTAACGCTTCTTATGAGCAATTTTTTGATGGTGAGAACGTTTCTGAGGGCTCCACCGGAGATCTTCAAAAGCTACAGAACATGATATGGAGAAGAGTATTAATAAACCTTCCTGAGATACTGACCTCCAAGGGTACGGTACACTCCATAAAATCATTATTCAGGTCTTCTGGAATTGATCCAGACAGAATGTTCCGATTTGTCGAATATGGAAGCAAGAATGAGTTTCGTCTTGGGAAGGCTAGAAAGAAGATAACAGAAATATCCACTATGCTTGATTTTTCTGGAAGTGTCTCCTATTCTCCAGGAGCTACGGAAGATGCACAAGGATTTAACAGTGCGAAACCTAATCTAGTAAGTTCATTCTTAACTGGTTCTAGAATAGAGGTTGGCTATCCTGTCATTTCTGGAACTATGGTGGATGCTTCTCATTACCCCCCGCACGGGATATCCAACGAGCATGATGATGGCTTATTCACTTCTGGCAGCTGGACGATAGAAAGTAGATTTAAGTTCTCGGCTGCCAAGAACTATTACAGCCCAGAGAGTTTGTTCAGGCTTCACACAACAGGTTCAGACTCTGCTTCTCACAATTTGATCTTGAATCTAGTGGCTGACCCGAATATAGACGAAGAAGCTGATGACCCAAAGCTAACACTTTATTGCCGCCCCGGGTTTTCGTCTGCTGATCCTACTCTCGCGTTAACAATACAACAGGGGAATATTTTTAACGGCGATAAGTGGTACGTGTCAGTAGGAAGAAAAAGAAACGATGAGATTGATAGCTACGTGTCTTCAAGCTACTTCATGAACCTTTCTAGGCAAGAGAATGGAGAAATTGTTGAGTATTACACTACATCCTCTCTTTTTCTAGATTCTAATGATAGAGGTGAAAATGCTTTACAGAAGAAAGAGTATTTAGGGACACCCCTCAATGCCTCTGGTTCATTCTTAGTGGTGGGGCCCCAGACTATAGACACTTCTATTTCTAGACACCTAAACCATAGCTCTGTGGCTGCAGCAGCTAGAACCACCAACTTCTCCGGTAAGACGGGGCATGTAAGATTCTGGTCTAAGGCGCTCTCCCAGACAGAAGCCAGAGAGCATGCTAGGAACTTTTCGTCATTAGGAGTCGATGAGCCACTTAAAAACTTCGGTTTTTCTCATGAAGTGACAGGGTCTTTTGAAAAGCTAAGGCTTGATATATCGACAGATCAACCAGACCTCTTTACTGACAGTTCAGGTGCTTTAAGAATAGTAGATTTCTCTCAACAGTTTGTAACATCAAGTGACCCAGCTGGGTTCAGCAATCTAAGAGGGTTTGAGGGCTCGAAGCAAGTCATAAAGCCAGAGAGATTCGACTTTAGTGCTATATCATATCTCTTCGATGAACCAACTGAGGAGAACAAGGTCCGGATTGCAGGGATGACCCAGGGCAGAAACATATACGAGCTTGATACATTGATAGCTCCAATTTATGAGATACCAAAAGCCACTGAGCCGAAAGATGATGTTAGGTTCGCTATAGAGTTCTCAGCAACCCAAGCTCTTAACGAGGACATTATGAAGATATTCGCGACGCTTCAGTCTCTAGAAGACTCTTTAGGATCGACTAGCTCATTATTTGGTGAGGAGTACTACGACCTAAGGCAATTAAGAGAAATATACTTCAACAGATTGACTGGTGACGTAAACTACACTGCGTTCTTTGAGTTTTTTAGGTGGTTAGACGAATCTTTCGATATTATGATAGAGAATCTCATACCTAAGAAAACAAATTATCTTGGCTTCAATATGATAATAGAGGGTCACGCTTTAGAAAGAAGCAGGGTACCATACGGCTACGGTGACATATATCTTGGCGAAAACGATAGAAGAAACCTTAAGGGTGCCATCTTCTTGAGACAGCTAATAGCTCAAATGAGGAAATTCTAATGCCTACAACTGATAGAGTGCTTAGTGGTAGTATCACAAAAGGGTCAACAGCAACCCTCTCTTCTTCAGCAGAATATTTCTACCAGGGAATCAACTCAAGAACCGTCGACACCTATTTTAAGAGTTTAATTCCCAGAGTTGGCTCTGGCGAAAGAACCGATATCTACAGCAACGGTTCTCCAATATCTGATACCTCTTATGACGACTCGTTAATCATAAACAAAACCTCTGATGACATGGGTGGTGAAAACGACGTGAGAGTCGAAGAGAGGGTAAGCTTTAATTTCGAAAAGAGGTACTTCGGTCAAGCCCCCACCACCCTGCAAGGAAAGCCGTATGCCGATGCAATAGACTTTGACCCAGTTGTCTACTTGGAAGATAAGGGCGAAGTGATGTGGCCGGTGAGCATGTGGAATGCAGGTTCACTTTACGACCACGAATACGATGGTGTGATCGAACCTCTCGATATCAGAAGGGAGCTATACGGCGACGTAAACATCAAATATGAGGGTCGAACGATAAGAGGTAGTTTGGTTGGGGGATCGTCTGAGAAACCGTGGGGAAGTTCAGAGATAAAGATTACCCATCGACAAAGCGAAGAAAAGTGTCAATCATTTTTTGATGGGCCTATCGCTATGGAAGACGGCGAAACCGTCGCACCAATGCAACCGTACATTGACATATCACCCAGCGAGGGTGAGAGTTTTATCGAAAAAGACCACCACGATATAATTTACTCTACTCTTAATTTGCACAACCGAGGAACTGGAAAAGACATGAGGACCGCACTAAGAATGCTTAACAGCGCTTCATGTAATGATATTGCAGATCCTTTTATAAGAAGAGCCAACACTGGATTTTACTTTGGTTCGCAAGCGGGTTCAATTATATTTGGCGATTCGTACATGATCGGTGAGCAAGAATGAAAGATACCAGAAAATCTAAACTACTGTCGGATTTAGCAGACAGGATACATACAGATGAGGGCAACCGGTCTGCTCTTAAGACGAAATCCTATGTTCGCTTTAATCAATACAGTCCTGAGAACGCTCCAGACATTGAAGCTGGTTACCATATAAGAGACTTTGCAGACCCTGAAAAAAGTTATTCTGTTGTTAAGGGAATTGATAACGGCAACGGAAAGTTTGTGCCGGCAGACGAGCCTGCCGACATAGCCGATCTAAATCTCTATGGGCAGACTGTCTATGCGAAGGTGGAGACTCCGAATTCCACCTCAAGTAAGGTAGCTGTAAGGCAGGCAGGTATAACACTTCCAATCGGGGGAGACAATGGCGCTACACCCCGGGGTAATTTAGGATCTAACGATAGACGTTTTTTGATTAGAGAGAACTCCGCGGAGCTAGATCCATCCAATCATGATGCCTACTACAATCTCACCAACCCAAACGGGTTGACATACATGATAAAGCTGAAAGACCCTGCCCTGAATGACAATGATCAGTCTCTTCTTATGGTGGGTTCTCCGGATGCCTCCAAGGCAACTTTCACCCTGGAATATTACGGCATAGGCCTCCTTAGGGCAAACCATAGGGCTAGTACTGGTACCCCTGCGCAGATGAATATTCAAAGCTTACCAACAACGCCTGGAGCAATCGTTACCTTATTCGTTACAGTTGGCGTTGCCAGCGGTCTCAGAGCGACCGTTGAATCGTATGCGTTGTTTGATACAACTACAGGGAATAAACTGGGTGGAAGTTCCTCGGCAGTTACGGCATCTCAGCAAAATTCTTTAATATTCATAAAAAATCCAGCACTTTATATCGGATACGGGTCCGGTGGTAGCGGACCAAACCCTGATTACAGAGTAACAGACTTTGTAGCAGGGCCGACCATCGTAGAGCTAGCTGTATTCGACGGCATAATGAGCTCTTCCGAGATGGAAGAGATTGCAAATTCTCATGTGGTGGATCAGCACAAGTCAGGTATCAATAGTCGGGCTCCTAGAAAAGCTTTGCAGATGCTAGACGCGAAAGTGTCTAAACCTCAAAGCGCGAACCCTACCGTTCCGAGAACAGACACTCCAGCCTTTAATGATACGACAACTAAGATCTTTGGAGAAGCTCCCTCGACACCGCTGGTTCAGGTATACCCTGACTCTTTAAAAGATGGTGCTATAAATTCTGACTTTTGGGAGTATAACAACACATCAACAAATGTCACAGTAACTAACGCAACAATAAAGCCAGATGTTGTTGGATCCACGACTTGTTGGATTCTCATCGGTAACACTGAAAATGGCATAAAGACAAAGGACCTGGTCTCACGTCTTGGGCCTGGCAAATATGAATTACATTTTAAGATCGGTCAAAGAACCAGCAACGCCAACGGCCCTCGTGAATCTGACGACTTTCGAATCTCAGAATATGCCCAGCCTGGAGGCTTTGACAATCTTAAGTACCTCTTTTGTACCGAGTTCCCAAAGGTAACAACCTCCTCCGCCTTTGGCCCGGGTCATCCGGCCACTGATTTTTCTCAGTACAACCAAGTTGTCCCGTTTGAGATCACACCTAACCACACCCAATACCAGATTGCCTTAAGAAATCCTGGTAATCTGGCAACCCGCGGGGTCCAGCTTTATTTATGGGATGTCTTTATAAAGAAGAGATCTCAAGCCGGCCTTTTAGTCTTTCCCGAGATGCTTCCTGCTGCGATGTATTCTGGGAGCTCTGAAGATTTCTCAAATCAAAATCTGAAAAGCGGCGAAATGGGGATCGGTGGATCCGGAACCAGCAATTTTTATCGTGATGTTCATCAGACTGAATTTAGCAAAAGGTTGGTCGCCCCCGGAAGAGTTATGCCGGGGTTGGCGCATAAAGAGACAGAGCTATTCGATCTGACTTCTAGAAATTCACCTGCTACCTTATCTCAAGACACAAAAGTCTTAGGCGGCCCGGTTGAACCGTTCAAGGATAATCACCCTCTAGCTGATCCCGCGATTACGTCACAAGAATCAGTTCCTGACTCAATCGCGATGGGGCTGCAGCAACGCCGTGGCGATCACTTTGCCATTGTGATAGACTTGAATCCGGCTAACGATAAGACCATCGGTGTTGAAAGAGATCCAGACTCGGGTCACCAGACAGGTGTGGTCACTTCAATGGCCTACTATAACTTCACTCAAAATGAGTGGCAGACAGAAGGACAAAACCAAAAGTTTGAAGTACCTGGCCCACTTAGGATCGACCTTCCCGCGATGCCTGACGCAGCTCAGACGCTCATAGATCCGCAGACAGGCGACCCGATCGGCGATGCCGCTGGATACGACGCCGGCGGAAAAATACCAGATGATGTTGCCACACGCTATGTACTCAAGAAGAGTGTTGATCTTTTTAAGTCTGCGTCGGTTGGGTTTGCCGGTACCTCTGGATTCACAATCAGAACTGACCAGAGAGACAAGGGTCTTGAAACGCTTCGCCAAAGAGGAATGCCTACCGCCAACTACGGCTTCCCGGTCGATAGAAAATACGAAGCCAAGCCTGATCAACTTCTAGATTTAAGCAAATACATAGACGCTCCTTTCTTGCTGGAAAGGGTATCTTTCGAGTTTGGCGCTGCTATTGAAGACTCTGGTCCTCACTCCATGGGGTATTTTTCTAAGACCAGTACCGGCGATGGTGAGGGGTGGAAAGACTTCCCCAACTTGACAGGTCAGTACTCAGTCACGTCTGGCTCAGTGTTTACAGCAGCCAGTCCAGGCGCTGCCATGACCAACGATAGAACTATAGACTCTAGAAGGAATGTTGTAGTACCTCGTGGAGAGTTCATTAATGGTTCGGCCATGCTCGAAGCGGAAGACCTACTTGGCTATGATCCCAGCTACACAGGAAAGCAGTACGCCTCTTCTTCTGCTTGGCCACTTGCACAAATAATAAACGGTGCCGAATACGAAGGCCCTGTTCAAAGCACTGCCTATAACGGAGGTACATCACTCAAGGCTATTGTGCCTTCAGACAATGACGGTGATGAATACGGTGGTCGCTCCGCAAAGTTGTTCATGAAGACCATGATGGGCCCTCGCTCCGATGTACCCCAACCCGCCACCGGTGAACGGCAAGGTTTCTTTGATGCTCAGGCTGGCGTGGCCCGCGCTCTATCGTACATTCCTGTTCTGCCAGGGGGTGTCAACGGACTTGTTACAGGGTCAAGAGATCCCTACATCGCCCATGCCTCTACCGGCGTTGGACCGTATGTGTTCTTAGAGCCGAACATGGCCAACGATGACCCGAATCCGCTTCAGGCCAAAACGCTCGAGCCGACTAAGTACGCTAATGCTGAAGCGACTTACGATAGTGGGACTCCTTTCTGGAGAACAGACACCTTCTTCTTGTTGAGGCAGTCTCCAAAGTCTAGTAAGGTCTCTTATGAGACAAAATACAAGATCACTGCTGGGTATAACCATCCATTCTATCCTTTGTGCCCGTGGATGGGAAGTTTACACAACTGGAGAGCATCGTCAAGAACCGGTTTTTCAGACGGAGCCGGCATGTCCCAACCCGAATCGAAGCGCGCCGGAGATATGAATGCCAAGTTTTACGGCATGCGGTATTGCTCTTCTTCGATGGATCCCGGGAAATCTTTTATAGAGCTCACAAATACATTCACTGGAGACAGTACCAGAGAGATCATTACGTTCGGACAGATGGTTCACTACGGTTACGTCTGCGCTGCTGACTCTTATCTGGACACTATTCTAAATACGGGTGATTATGAAAACGTCGGTGGGGTAGAACTTCCTCTCGCTTCTGGCTCCACTCACAATCCTGTGTTCTTAGACCAGATATTTGAAGAGAAAGTAGAGTACACTGGAAGAAAAGTCCCCTTCTTTGGCCAAGCGATAAAATTTTCTAGATATTCAGACTTTAGCCACCAGTCAATCCCTAGTAACCCTGTAGAACAGAGAAGATATGGTAGCTATAACTCTTCTTTCTCAGATTTGCCTGATACTTTCCAGGGGCAATGGGCTATAAACATCTACAAGGAAGACAAGTCTGACTCCAGGTGGGATATGCTAAGCAGCTCGTATGCTGGGGCGGTGAAAGGTGCGGGCGGCGGCTTACACCCTGTGAAGACCAGCGACGGCGCACAGGGCGGGGGTGCGAGCGACTATGGTGATGCAGCTATATGGTCAGACAATTCCGCGCTTCCGGACTCCATCTGTTGGGCTGCTCTTCACCAGTACGGTGCATCTACCAGAAACCCTCCAGGTGCGACTGCTAGGTATTGGAGGTCTGGCTCAGGACCACAGCTTCAAAATAATCTCTACGGAGACGCGGCACAGGTTCCGTTTGTCGAGACTGCTTACACTCTAGATACATGGGCGTCTTATCCGTACGCTGGGTGGGATGGTGTTAACTTCGAAGCACATTCATTCGACATGGCAGATATCATGACGAAGGGTCGTTTCTTTTCTCAGACTTCCACTAGTAACTCAAACAACCCAAGACCGAGGCAGTCGTTCGGTGGTGGCATACTTGCTGTAACTTCATCGTATATGGTGAATTGGACTGCTAGTGATAGCGAGGGCCCAACGCATATTCAGGATGATGTTGAGGTCAAGCGCGCTTACGGTTCTGGTTTCAGTGTGATATCTACCCCTGCATACCCATGTGACCCACCCGCCCAACGGTACACAACAGGCGATTTTGCAGGCTGGGGAAGTTTTGAGCATGGCCCTATTCATGAAGTGAGTGCTAGCACAAAGGCTAACTGGCTAGAACTGGGGCTAGCGAGAGACCTGAACATACATATTAGGAGCGGGTCACGACATGAAGGTGTCAACATAGATTTTGATGATAACTTCTGCGGTTTCACATTGATGACAGCCAGCGTAGTTTATCGACCCGGTGAGTCCCCAGGTAGAGAAACAGCAGCTCTTCCATTGAGGGGAGACGTTTACAAGCGGCAGTTTCTGAATTTCAGTCGAAACTTTAAGATTGATGTACCAGTGAGGTCAGTAAGCCCAACAACGCTAGAAGCTCCTGGTCGATGGGTCTTTACGACACTAAACTTTGCGCAATACCCGTATGATAACACCTTCTCTTTCAAGTTCATAAATGACGGCTATCCGTACCTTCGTCCCCTTAACTTTATGCAGAGTGGTCAGCTCATGAATGCGATACCAGAGCCCCGCGATAAGGCATTCGATGGTACCCTGGGCACCACCTCGGCCGGACGCAGCGGTCTGCCAGAAAATGCACCGTTCACGCACAGCTACGCTCTTCTTGCGAAGCGCTTTCAAAGAAGGTATTCAATCAGTATCACAGAGGGCGGCTTCACTCCAGGTCCTTCGCTGAGCGGGGTTAACTCAGGCAGGGTGTTTGTAAACAGAGCAAGCGCTACCGGTCGAGTTGATGTTACACCCCAGGGACCGTTATTGTTTGGCCAACCCAACTTTAAAGCTCAAGGCCCGGTAGGGATCGATGGTTCTGAGAACGTGGGTACTGTTCGTGACAACGAGCTAAGCGACATGATTAACAACTCTTTGTTGTCTGGCTCTTTCCCAACTTCTCCGTCTACGGACTCCCTGTATATTCTTAACCCCGAAGACAAACTTATCTTAGGTGTCCAACCATCTCTCCCAGGGTGGAATGAAGGGTCAGGCTTGCCAAACAATAGGAACCCAGTGAAGTGGGGCCCCTGGAGATATGATAGGCCAGCCTATGATGAAAAGGGTTTAGCGCAATTTAATTGGGACGAAGCTTTGACAGGCGCTGATGCAGAGCGGATGAACTTGGACGATCCGTACGAGGCATCTCATGGATTGACAATGCTCTCGGGCCCAAGCCGTCTTGTTCTGTACGGAACATTTTTAAGAAACAACAAGCATTACAGCCCATCCTCAAAGCAAGCTCTAAACTCTGATTCGATCAGCGAAGCAATTCACTCTGATAATCCTGTGCTAGATCAATACTTGATAGAGGGCGCTGATGAATACCAGAGCTCCTACCTGACACAACATGTGATTGGCTCAATGTTCGAACCAGACAATGAGCGTCGCATAGCTGGGACAGTAGAAGACAGGAACCTGTTCTTTAGCGGAAGTTTTCAAAGGTTTACCCGATCCAGTGAGAGTAGTCAGGTGTACTTTGACACTCTACAACAAGATCCCTTTGACATTGCTAAAGCGCTTGGAGGTCGAGTTCGGCTGGAAAACAGAAACACGAACTACGCGATCATTTCTCTGCACATGCCGTCTCAAGGTTACGTAACCTCAAGCTTCGCAGAGTTAGAGGATACCGGCAACACCATCTACGCAGTAGCTTTTGCTCATGGGTGGAAAGACTCTTTCCCATTCGAAAGTAAATTCGACTCAGTTGCAAGAAGGTCATCACTTAGTCTAAGGTTTGGTGGTAAGGCTTCTGCTGTTATTCGTTTAGGACCGCCCGGCATCCGCGTCGGTGGTTCAATCGTCCACGCCGGTGTGGACGTCGTTGGTGGTGTGGATGAATACGGAAGAACCGGCGACACTGGAGATAACAGGGTATTCTTACCTCTTACAACCACCGATAAACTGGATCCAACCACCGCGCCAACGGTCACAGAGGTTCTTTCTGGGTCAGCTAACGTGCTGGATAATGGCTCTATCGGAGCAGCTCTCCAACGGTACTATTCTCCCGGTATAGACGTCGCCACTGTAGGGAATATGGCTGACGTTCGACAGGCTAACTTCCAGGAGGGGATCTCCGCTAGCGGTTATGCTACTGAACAGCCAGGTTACCCCAATCCTTCCTTTGGTTACCCCGGCCCGCCTTTAGACAGCCGTGCGCAGCGCCAGTTCTTCGCAGCCATGGTTGGTTACGGCCGCCAAAACAGAAAGCAGCTTGACTCGGTATACTGGCGCGCAATAAGAGATGGAGGTATTACCTACCGTGAACGCAGGGGTACTGCGTACTTCGGTCACCCTGCAGGATTTAAGTACGGCTACATGAACTGTGATCATTTAAATCCATCCGCAGTTTTTCGTGGAGACAGGTACGGCCAATTTAGAGACATGTTAGAGCAGCGTCAATTTGGTAAAACTTACAGCTTTGGAGATGAATTTAATAAACGAGGAGAGTCAGAGAGCGCAGTCACATGTATCTTTGTTGACGCAGACGGCGCACCCGTAGATGACGCCTTGAAGACTCAATGTCTAAACTTATCGACTGCTATGACTTCTTCAAAGCCTTTTATTGAGGGTGAAGTACTTAGAGAACTAATATTTAGTTCTGAGTCTGTGACAGTTGAGTAAAGATCCAGACCACAAAGCGG